>Ga0209041_1000141_pt1 | contig 60323 bp, 60 predicted proteins | sample SaaInlV_100m_DNA_4_FD_184647 | JGI IMG/M metagenome (GOLD analysis project Ga0209041, IMG submission 184647) | Marine microbial communities from expanding oxygen minimum zones in the Saanich Inlet - SI037_S2LV_100m_DNA (SPAdes) (version 2) | ecosystem: Environmental > Aquatic > Marine >... | reverse complement strand
TGGTCCAAAAACCATAGCGGCATAACCATTAAGTGCTATGAGTTCACCAATAGTAATATTGCCTTTTTGAATCAAGCCAACTGATATTACAAATATTGAAATTTGAGTAAGTAATACAATAGTTCTTTGATAAAAATTGATACTAGACCAAATTTTTTGAACTTTATACCAAATACTAAATGCTCCTCCAACAAATTTACCCCAAACCTTCTTTCTTTCATAAAATTCTGCTCCAGATTGTTTAATAGCCTGAAAATTAGTTATAGCGCCAAAAGAATAACCATAAGATTTTCCCCATGCTTCTTGTCCTTTTTTCTGAAGTTTTACAATCGGTGGAATTATTATAAAAAGAGTAAATACATATAAAATTATTCCAGCTGCTAAAACAAGCGCTAACAAAGGACTGATGTAAGTTGCTATACCTAATCCAATTACTACACTAAGAATTTGTGGAGCAATAGATATAACAACATTATTAAGTAAAGCAAATATTGCTTCACTGGCACGTCTGATTTTATCCCATACTTCACCTGTTTTATGTTCTTTAAAAAAAGGTACTGTGAGCTCTAATAGGTGGGCTGTTGCATCAGCAAGGTATTCTGCATGAACAAGTATTGCAATTCTTTTACCTCTTTTATCTATAATCCAGTCAGATAAGTTAGCAAATATTTGTATTATTCCAAATAATACAACAAATGCTACCCAGAGAGGAATTGTATAATCAAAATATTCTACCATTTTAGAAACATCTAATATCGCATCAAAAAAACTTCCAACGATATATGGCACCGCAGCATTTGCAAAACCTGATATTACACCAAGAAAAGACAGGAGTATTATTTCCTTTTTATACTTAAACAGATATTTAAGTAGGATTTTGAATCCCTTTTTTGATGGTTTTCTTCTATTTTTCGACATATGTTGCTATTATACCACAGTTTCTAACACCTCAGCAAGTTGAGGTGTTTAAGATGGCTTTAAATAAAGGTTATTTTTGTTTAATAGTTTCGGAGGCGTGTTGCTTTTTCGTGTTTTTGGATTTTTTCTAATGCTTTTGCTTCGATCTGACGAATACGCTCACGTGTTACTCCAAACTCTTTTCCAACTTCTTCAAGTGTATGATAAATGCCGTCTGCAAGTCCGTTACGCATTTCAAGAATCTTCTTCTCTTTAGGTGATAGGTCGTCAAGAATCTCTTTAATCTGATCTGCTAGTATTCTAAGTGAAGTGTCTTGATCTGGTGAGGAAATCTTGTCATCTTTTATAAAATCTCCTAGTGTAGACTTCTCGTCGCCATCATCCCCTACTGGGCGCTCTAGTGATATAGTGTCTTGACTTATCTTTTCAATCTGATAGATTTTCTCAATCTCTATATCCATCTCTGTTGCTATTTCCTCTGCAAGTGGGTCACGCCCTAGGTCTTGTGAAAGCCTTCTGAAAACTTGTTTGTACTTTGCTATAGTTTCAACCATGTGCACAGGAATTCTAATAGTTCGTGACTGGTCAGCAAGCGCTCTTGTGATAGCTTGTCTTATCCACCATGTGGCATAAGTAGAAAACTTATAACCTTTTGTATAATCAAACTTGTCTACTGCTTTAAAGAGTCCTAAGTTCCCCTCTTGTATAAGGTCAAGGAGTGTAAGGTCAGGCGAACGCCCAACATAACGCTTCGCAATAGACACCACAAGACGCAAGTTAGCGCGCGCAAGTAAATTCCTCGCTTCACTGTCACCGTCTAGTATTCTTTTAGCAAGCTCCCTTTCTTCTACACCTTTAAGGAGTGGGTATTGCCCTATCTCTCGCAGATACATTTGAATAGAGTCATGTGAAGATATTTCACTTCCGCGTTTATACGTGTTTTTCTTTGCAATTAATTCGGCATTTGAATCATCAAGCATCCCACCACTTTCAAGTACATCTATATTTGCCGTACTAAATCTCTCATATAATTCTTCTAAGAAAACAATGTCTTCTTCTATCGCTGGAAATTCTTTTAGGATTTCATCATATGTCACAAAACCTCTCTGGCGTCCATTTGCTAAAAGTTGATCTGCTTTCTTTTGTATATCTTTTGCTTTTTTACTTACAACCTTTTTCTTCTTTGGTGCAGTAACTTTCTTTTTCTTTACAAGAGCTTTTTTAGGTTTCTTCTTTGGTATTTTCTTTACCACCTTCTTTTTAACACTTTTCTTTACAGGAACTTTTTTCTTGCCCTGAGCTTGTCGAAGGGTCTTTTTAACACTCTTAGCCTTAACAGCTTTTTTAGCTGGAGACTTTCCCTGCCTGCCGGCAGGCGGGTTTTTTGAAACTACTTCCTTTTTTATTTTTTTTGCCATATAATAGATTTTGTTAATGAGTGATAACGAGTTTTACTAAATCATCACCCCCTTCTTTTCGCGCAAGCGAAGCGCGCAAAAGGAGGGGGTTAAGTAGATAATAGTCACTATGTTCCTTTATCTGCTAAATTTGATAATTTATCCGAAAGTTCTTTATGCTTCTTTGTTAACTCGTCAATCTTTTTGTCTTCTGCGTCATTTGCTTCCACCGATCTGAGTTCTGTCGACACTCTCTCCATTTCTTCTTTTAGATACTCTTGTTCAAGATTGCTCAATAGCTCACCCACTTCTTCATCTAATCTTTCATCGTTCTCGTGTATTTTTTCTACTTCAAATAGTAATTCTTCTATATTATCTTGCTTTTGCGTAAGATGCAAAGATTTTTCTTTTCCCATTATTCGTTCTAACTCTTTTTCTGTCTTTTCTATATCTATTGCAGATTCTCTCAAACTCTTTTGCCATATTAATATACCTGCTATCTTATCTTTTATAGAGTCCTTTTTATTTAATTTTTCTTTTGGACTAACTGTAGTGGAACTATGTTCTTCCACCTGTCCTTTTATATCGTCTGGTATTTTACTAAGCTCTTCTCTTACAACACTATCTGAGAGCCCGAGTTTTCCTGCAAAGATTGATATGAAATGTTCTTGATCAATTTTATTTGAAATTCTCGCAATATAAGGAAGGACTGTTTTTGAGGCTTCTAATAATAACTTCCTTTTATCATCTACTGTTTCTAATAGAATATTTAAAGAAAATTCTACAATATGCTTTGCATCTCTTATTGCTCCCTTCCATTCTTCTTTACCTGCCTTGTCGGCAGACAGGTCTTTCTTAATTACGTCTGCTGGATCTTCGCCATCTTTAAGGTGGGTGACTTTAACATCCATCCCGCTTTGAAGCCCCATGACAGCACTTTTGCCAGATGAAGCTACCCCTGCCTTGTCTGAGTCAAATGCGAGTACTATGTTCTCTGACAATCTCTTGAGAAGCCCTATATGATCTCCTGTTAGCGCAGTACCAGAAAGTGCAACTGTATTAGTAAAGCCTGCCTGATGTGACATAAGCAAGTCCATCTGCCCTTCTACAACAATAGAGAAATTCAACTTTCTGATTGAAAACTTTGCTCTATCATAACCATAAAGTATCTTTGACTTACTAAACAGGACAGTCTCAGGAGAGTTTATATATTTTGCAGACTTTTCATCATCCTTAAAGATTCTACCTGAAAATGCAACCACTCTACCTGAATTATCAAAGATTGGGAACATTATCCTGCCACGAAATCTATCATAATATTCAGCTCCTCCCTCCTTTTTCTTTATAAGACCCACTTTCTCTATTTCCTGTACACTATATGTCTTTTTCAGATGATCATACAGACTACTCCATGAATCACCAGCATATCCGATACGCCAATCTGTCACTGTTTTTCCTTCTAGTCCACGATCTTTCAGATACTTTTGAACTTCTGTATTTTTTTTCAAACTTTCTACAAAAAATACTATAGCTTCCTCCATAACAGAATAAAGTCGTGATTTCTCATCTTTGTCTTGCTTGTTTTCAAACACAATCTGAACCCCTGCTTTTTCTCCTAAGACTTTAAGTGCCCCGACAAAATCTAAACCTTCAAAAGCCTCCACAAACGAAAAGACATCTCCCTTTGCATTACAACCAAAACAGTAATAAGAGTTTCTAGTTGGCGATACAAAAAACGAAGGTGTCTTTTCATTATGAAATGGGCATCTTGCTCTGAAGTTACTCCCTGCTTTTTCTAATTTTACGTACTGTGAAACTACATCAACGATCCCAAGTTTTTCTTTTATTTGTTCAACTTGTGATGACATGATAGATTTTTTCCGCGAACGGAGTGAGTGGTTAAAAAATTATCATCCCCTTCTTTTGCGCGTCTAGCGAAAAGGAGGTGGATTTTGGATTTTATAAATTTATACTCTCCTACTTATCCCACCTCCTTTTCCAGTTGATATACTGGCAAAAGAAGGGGGTTTAGAAAATTATAGTCGCTTCGCTCTTTAATTTTCTAAATCTTCTAATTCGTCGCCTGTTCCATTTACTATTTCATCAATCATTTCTGCTTTAGCACTTCCCTTGAATCCTGTTCCTGCTGGAATAAGTCTTCCTATAATAACATTCTCTTTTAGTCCTACGAGCTTGTCTTCTCTTCCTCTGATAGCTGAATTTATAAGTATTTTTGTAGTATTTTGGAATGATGCGGCTGACAAGAAACTCTTTCTTGAAAGTGATACTTCTGACATCCCGAGTACTAGAGATTCGGCAACCGGCTCTATATTACCAGCCTCTTTTGCTCTCTCTACTGCACGATCAAACTCATGACTCTCAACAATATCTCCTGTTGTAATACTGTCGTCTTCTGACTCTTTAACCTTTAGTCTTGAGAACATCTGTTTTATGATAACCTCTGTATGCTTTCTAGAGATTGAAGCTCCTTGTAATTCATAAATCTTATTAATTTCACTAATTATATAGTCTTGCGTTTTCTTTCTTCCTGCAAACTTAAACAGCTCGTCTATATTAGCTGAACCGTCAGTCAAGAATTGCCCTTTAACAACCTTCTCACCTACACTTACAAGAGACATTCTTCTGAAGTTAACAGTATACTCTGTGTTTTTCTTAGATTTTGCCGCTTTCTCGCCACCGTCTGGAAGAAGTATGATTACTTTTTCTTTCTCATCGCTTTGTATTTCTGAGATAACACCATCAACATGTGCAATAACTGCTGGGTTCTTAGGTGCTCGTTTTTCAAACACTTCATCAACACGTGGTAGACCTTGCGTCACGTCACCTCCGACAGACGCTGCACCTCCGGCATGCTTTGTGTTCATAGTAAGCTGTGTACCAGGTTCACCGATAGCTTGTGCTGCAATAGTACCTACCGCTTCACCTATTGCCACCATAACGCCCGTTGTCATATCAACACCATAACAACCCTGACATATTCCTTGTTTTGTCTTACACACCATTGGAGAACGAACACTTACACTCTCTACTCCTGCATCCTCAATCTTCTTTGCTTCTTCAGGTGTTAGAAATGTTCCTTTTTTGACTAATACTTTTCCTTTTGAATCTTGAGCGTCAGCTGCAAGGATTCTACCTTTTATGTTTTTTGCAATTGATATCTCAAGTCCTGATGCGCTTATCTTGTTTATGATAACTCCTTCTTTCACACCACAATCCTTCTCTGTAATAATAGCGTCTTGTGCAACATCAAAGAGTCTTCTTGTAAGATACCCCGCTTTCGCAGTTTGAAGAGCAGTATCGGCAAGACCTTTTCTTGAACCGTGTGTAGTAATAAAGTATTCAATAGGTGTAAGCCCCTCTTTCATCGAAGCAATAATAGGGAATTCAATAGTATCTCCTTTAGTGTTTTGCATAAGCCCAACCATACCTGCCATTTGTGTAATCTGCCCAATAGAACCTCTAGCACCTGACTTCCACATATCGTATACTGATCCATCTTTTTGCAGAGTATCTGGGATTTGTTTTTCAATATCATTTTTTGCTCCGATCCATGTTTCAATATTCATTCTTCTTTTTTCACCTCTTGAAAGTAGACCTTCGTTGTATTGGCCTGAAATCTCTCTTGATCTTTCTTTTGCTCCTTTAATAACTTCTTTTTTGCCATCAGGTACGATAACATCGTCTATTCCCCATGTAATACCAGAATGAGTTACGTACTTGAATCCGAAGTTCTTTATTTTGTTTATGATAGCTGGAATACGCTCTAGTCCGTATACTTTTATAAGATCTTCTACAAGCGTCATCATACTTCTGTTGTTTATGTCATAGTCAACATATGGATAATCGTTTGGAAGAGTACTGTTAAATAGAATCTTTCCTACTGATGTTTCAAATGGCTTACCTTCAAACTTAGCGTACCGCTCTTTATCAGACGGAAGTACTTTTATCTTTGCTCTAAAGCCAAGCTCACCGAAATCATATGCTGTGATCGCACTGTTTGGAGATGAGAATATCTTTCCTTCTCCTTTGTCGCCTTCAAGAATCTTTGTCATCCAATAACACCCAAGTACGATATCAAGCATCTTTGTAGATACCACAGGATCACCATTACCAGGTTTAAGGATATTTTTATTTGCAGATATAATGTTTTTTGCTTCTGCTTGCGCTTCTTTTGAAAGTGGTACGTGAATAGCCATCATGTCACCGTCGAAGTCTGCGTTAAATGCAGGACATACAAGCGGATGCACTTGAATAGCATTTCCTTCAATAAGGATTGGTTTGAAGCCTTGTATACCCTGTCTGTGAAGTGTTGGCGCACGGTTAAGAAGTACGTATTTACCTTCAATAACCTCTTCTAGTATTGCCCATACTTCAGGGATTCCTTCGTCTATTAACCTTCCTGCACCACGAATATTGTAAGCAAGTTCTCTTTCAAGGAGTTTTGAAATAATGAATGGTCTAAATAGCTCAAGTGCCATGTGTTTTGGAACACCACATTCATCAAGCTTAAGATCAGGACCAACAACAATAACAGATCGTCCAGAGTAGTCTACACGTTTTCCAAGTAAGTTCTGTCGGAAGTATCCTTGCTTTCCTTTTAGATAATCAGAAAGTGATTTTAGTGGTCGTCTTTGAGCCTGACTCATTGCAGAGAAAAGAGTATTACCATGACGTATTGAGTTATCCAGAAGCGCATCTACAGCTTCTTGCAAGATTCTTTTTTCGTTTCGTAAGATTACGTCTGGTGCATTGATATCTTTTAACTTTCTAAGACGATTATTTCTGTTGATTACCCTTCTATATAGGTCGTTGACATCAGATGTAGCATGTCGTCCACCTTCAAGTGCTACCATTGGGCGAAGTGCCGGTGGTATAACAGGAATACGTACCATAAACATCCATTCTGGTCTTATACCCGATGCATCCATTGACCTTATAAGGCTTAATCTTTTGTTAAGCTTTTCTCGCTCTACTGAACCAGCTTTTTCAAGTGCTGTCTCTAGCTTTTCTATTAGCTTTTTAAGATCTAACTTTTTGAAAATATCATAAATAGCTTCAGCTCCGATACCTGTCTCAAAAAGTGTTCCGTATTTAATAATATATTTATGGTATACAATCTCATCTAACACTGCACCTTCTTGTATGCTTTCTATCTCTTTTTTTGTTTCTAAAAATAATTCTTTAAGTCTTGTTTTAGTTTTTTCGTCATTTGCAGATTTTACTTTTGTTTTGTATTCAGTATCAAGCTCCTTTAGAAGCCTTACTTTTTCTGCATCAATAACTTTTGTAATAATATAACCAGCAAAGTAAATAACCTTCTCTACATCTGAAGCAGAGATCCCAAGCACTAAAGAAATCCTAGATGGAATACTTCGCAAGAACCAAATATGTGATACCGGTGTTGAAAGCTCAATATGTCCCATTCGTTCTCTACGAACTACTGACCGTGTAATCTCCACTCCACATCGTTCACAAATAATCCCACGGTAACGAATCCCTCTGTATTTTCCACAATAACATTCGTAATCCTTTTCTGGACCAAATATTTTCTCATCAAAGAGACCTGCTTTCTCTGCACGTTGTGTTCTGTAGTTTATAGTTTCAGGCTTTGTAACCTCACCAGATGACCAATCCAAGATAGTATCAGGAGATGCAACTTTCAGAGAAACTACATTGAAGTTCTCTGTGTTGAAATGCTGTTTGTTGTTGTTTTTATTTATCATAATAATAGAGATTATTTCTTAAGCTGAATATCAAGAGATAGTCCGCGAAGGTTATTAAGTAATACATTAAATGATGCTGGTGTATGAGGATGCTTAATACGCTCTCCTTTAACTATCGCATCAAACGTTTCTGAACGACCTAATATGTCATCTGATTTTACAGTAAGCATTTCTCGCAGTGTATATGCGGCTCCATATCCAAGAAGTGCCCACACTTCCATCTCTCCAAACCTTTGTCCTCCTGACTGTGCTTTTCCTCCAAGTGGCTGCTGTGTAATAAGTGAGTATGGACCTATTGAACGCATGTGTATCTTGTCTTCCACCATGTGATGAAGTTTTAAGATATACATGTATCCTACAGACACATCCTGATCAAACAGCTCACCTGTTCTACCATCGTGAAGTGGCATCTTTCCGTCCTCATTGAAGCCAGCTTCTTTAAGCTCAGCTTTTATCTCTCCTTCATTAGCACCTGCAAAAGAAGGAACTATAGCTTGGTAATTAAGAGTTTTTGCTGCAAGCCCTAAGTGAAGCTCCAAGATCTGCCCCAAGTTCATTCTAGATGGCACACCAAGAGGTGTTAGGATAACATCCACTGGCTCTCCGTCCTCTGTATATGGCATATCTTCTTCAGGAAGTATTGTTGAGATAACACCTTTGTTACCGTGTCGTCCCGCAAGCTTGTCTCCTACTGAAACATTTCGCATTTGGGCCACTGTAATATGAATTCGCTTTATAACACCTGATTCAAGGTTATCTCCGTTTTCTCGTGTAAATACTTTTACACCAATAACTCTTCCCTTCTTACCACCCTCTAAACGAAGTGACGTATCTTTTACATCTTTTGCTTTTTCTCCGAAGATAGAACGTAGAAGTCTTTCTTCTGGTGTAAGTTGTGATTCACCCTTTGGTGTTACTTTACCTACTAGGATGTCGCCTGTTCTTACTTCAGCTCCGATTCTAATAATACCGTCTTCATCTAAGTTTTTAAGTTTACCTTCTCCTACATTTGGAATGTCGTGAGTAGTTACCTCAGGACCTAACTTTGTGTCTCGTACATTGACTTCAAATTCATCTATTCTAATAGATGTAAATTTACTATCTTTTACAAGTCTTTTAGATAAAATAATCGCATCTTCGTAGTTTGATCCAAACCAAGGGATAAAAGCAACTCGTACGTTTTGCCCAAGAGCTATCTGACCACCGTCTGTTGATGATGTGTCTGCTAGTAGGTCTCCCTTTTTAACCTTTGCTCCAAGCTCCACTGCTGGTCGCTGATGAAATACTGAAAATGCATTTGTCTTCTGGAAATTAACAAGAGGATATTCATTCTTCTCTCCTTTAGAACTTTCTACTACAATTTTCCTAGCATCTAATCCTGTTACAATACCGTCTGTTTTTGAGATCACTACACGCCCAGTATCACGTACGATATCCTTTTCAATACCTGTTGCAACCAAAGGAACTTCAGGAACTATAGAAGGAGTAGCTTGTTTCTGCATGTTTGATGCCATAAGTGCACGTCCTGCATTATTGTGCTCTAGGAATGGAATCGTTGAAGTAGCAGCAGAAAATGCCTGATTTGTAGCAACGTCAATGAAATGTACGTCTTCTCTCTTTACAAGATCAGGTTCACCACCCACTCTAACCTCTACAGATTCTGCTGTTATATTTTTATTTTCATCATATGCTGTTGCGGCATGTGCGATGTTGTACTGCTCTTCTTCGTGCGCATTAAAATAAACTATTTCATCTGTAATCTTTCCATCAACAACTTTTGCATATGGTGTTTCTATCATTCCATATTCATTGATACGTGCATACGTTGCAAGCCTTAGAATAAGACCGATGTTAGGACCCTCAGGTGTGTGAATAGGACAAAGTCGCCCATAGTGTGATGGGTGTACGTCTCGTACTTCTACGCCCGCTCGCTTTCTGTCTAGACCTCCAGGACCTAAAGCTGAAAGAGTTCGTAGGTCTTCAAGTTCTTCTAGGACGTTTTGCTGACCCATGAACTTAGATAATTGAGAAGTTGTGAAGAATTCTTTTACGCTTGCTTGAAGTGGACGTGGGTTTATAAACTGAACTGGAAGCGTAGTGTCAGAATCTACAGTGGACATTCTGTCTTGAATATTTCTTTTCATTCGTGACATACCTACTCTAACCTTTTGCTGAAGCATTTCTCCAACGTATCGTACACGTCTAAAGCCAAGGTGGTCTATGTCGTCTGCTTCTGCTCTTGGTGTGTTGTTTAGCTCTACAATGTGGTTAACGATAGTTACAATGTCATCAAGCGATATTGACCTTCTGTCCATCTCACCTGAAGATAGCGCTTTATTAAACCTTTGATTAAAACGATGTCGTCCTACTGGAGAAAGATCGTATCTTTCTGTACTAAAGATTGAGTCTATAAACTCTTTTGCATGTGCGGGTGTTGCTGGGTCTCCGTCTCTTAGCTTTTTATGTATTTCAATATATGCTTCCTCTACTGTCTTTGCAGGGCTTAATTCAATAGCTTTAGTTATCATTTCTTTTGCATGCTTATTGTTTGCAAAAAGAGAGATCATATCTCTGTCAAAATGTGCTCCTAAGATACGCAAAAGTGACGTAACTGGGAATTTTCTTTTTCTGTCTATTTTTATATATACTACACCATCTGCTTCTGACTCTATCTCTATCCATGCTCCTCGTGCTGGGATTATCTTTGCTCCAAAGTGTATCTTTCCTTTAAGTTCTTGTGAGGTAAAGAATATACCAAAAGAACGAGCAAGTTGTGACACAACCACTCGTTCTATTCCGTTTATAATAAATGTCCCATGATCTGTCATCATAGGGAAATCAGTAAGGAAGATCTCTTGCTCCTTCTCGCTTCCTGTTGTTTTGTTTATAAGCTTTACAGTAGCGCGCAGAGGTGCGTCATACGAAAGCATGTTCTCTTTTGCATAATGTTCGCCAAATTTTGGCTTATCTATTTCAAAACTAACAAGCTGAAGCTCAAACTTTTTACCAGAATAGTCATTGATTGGAGAAATCTCTTTAAAGATTTCTTTTAGTCCGTCGCTTATAATCCATTGGAATGAATCCAACTGTGGTTTTATAAGATTTGGAAGTGGTACAAGAGGCTTCTTGAAACGCCCAAAGTGCTTTTGTTCTCTTTGTTTAGATGCAGTTTTTTTAGTATCCATATAATAGGCAATAAACCAGCACAACAAAGACCTCACCTTGTCGTATCGGCTATTTAATTAAAAAATATTTAACTATTTGCTCCTGTAAGCCAAGATAGAAATAATTAAAAAAGACTTATAATACCCCTCTACTCCCCTATAAAATATTGAAAAGCATCAAAAACACAATCAGATTCAGTAGTTTTATATAACCAAGAGAGTATACAGGAATGGCGGTTTAGAGTCAAGAGGGTTATCCACAGGGGGGATAAAAAGCAAAACCCCACACCAGCAAGTGCTAGGGGGGTTCGTGAGATCTCTAAGAGACTTTTAGTTACCAATTGAAGTAAAATCTAATAGTCAGTAAGAGACAAAATTGTTTGCGAAAAGAGCTTTTGGTTACCCGTCCTAAAATCAATGGTAACATATCGTAAAAGTGCTTTTCTATTTCCGTCCGACAATAATAAGGTACTATTTGTTCAATGGTCGATTTATAGGAGACTATAATTGTATCTACCTAATGTCCGCTCGACAAATGAACTGTTTTCGTCACCCGTTATATTTGTGACTTAGTTACCAATCTCTATCGTGTACCAGTAACCTATCTATATATTAGCATAGTGAGGATTTTGTGCAAGGGGTTATCCACAGGCGCCGAGGAGGAATTTCGATCCTTACAGGATCAGTACTTGCGCCGAGGAGGATTCGGTCACAAGTTGCTAAGTATTTGCGCCGAGGAGGAATTTCGATCTCTACGAGATCAGTACACCTTTCGTATCGTACTCGCTTCGCTCCGTGCGATATACTCAAGGTTTTCGAATCAAGATTCGGTCACGAATCACTAAATATTTTATTTCGTACCTCATAAAATACTAAGTGTTCTCGACCCCGCCTCATAAATGTGCTACTAGCACATTTCTTCCGGCTTTCGAATCCTCCGAGGTAAGCAACAATAAAAAACACCCTAGAATAAAACTAGGGTGTTTTTTATTGTTGTGCGCCGAGGAGGATTCGAACCTCCGTAGACCGAAGTCGATTGGTTTACAGCCAATTGCATTTGACCACTCTGCCACCGACGCAATGGTACTATGCTACCATTTTATCTGAATTTTTTGAAGCTTTAATATTACTCTTAACACTCTTTCTTTTCTTTTTTACATCAAAAGTAAACTCTTTGTCTTTAAAGCCAACTTCTATTGCCCCACCATCAACAAGCTCGCGTGAGATGATAGCTGACGCAACTTTCGTAAGTATTTTATTCTGTATCAAACGCTTAAGTGGTCGCGCACCGTACTGTGGGTTATAACCCTCTTTAGCAATATACTCAAGCGCTGCTGGCAATATGTTCAGCGTAATCCCCTTTGCAGCAAGCCTGTCTTCCACGGTCTTAACCTGAATCTTAACTATTTCTTTTATAGCCTCTGGTGTCAAAATATTAAACAATATCATCTCATCTAACCTGTTTAGGAACTCTGGTCTAAAGTAATCTTTCAGACTACCCATTACCCTACCTTTTGCATCTTCATATTGAGTATTTTTCTCTTCCTTCTTCACTGTTGTAAACCCGATATTTGTCATCTTGTCTATATGTTCTGAACCAATGTTTGAAGTAAGTATTATTACCGTGTTTTTAAAGTTAATTTTTCTTCCCTTTGCATCTGTAAGGTGTCCGTTATCTAAGACCTGAAGAAGTATGTTAAACACTTCAGGGTGCGCCTTTTCTATCTCATCAAAAAGTAGTACTGAGTAAGGCCTATGGCGTACAGTCTCAGTCAGCGAACCTGCATCTTCATGTCCTACATAACCTGGGGGCGCACCTATTATCTTAGATACAGAATGCTTCTCCATATACTCTGACATGTCCACTCGTATTAGAGACTTCTCGTCATCAAACATAAACTCAGTCAGAACTTTTGTAAGTTCTGTCTTACCCACTCCAGTTGGACCTAAGAATAAGAATGAGCCTATTGGTCGGTTAGGATCTGCTACTCCTGCACGTGAGCGCTTCACTGCGTCTGCAATTTTCTTAACTCCCTCGTCTTGTCCTACAATCTTTTCTTTAAGAGTTTCTTCCATTCTTCCTAACTTTTCAGCTTCTTCTTCAAGCATTCTGTTAACTGGGACATTAGTCCAACGAGAAACCACATCAGCAATGTCTGTCTCTGTGATCTCTTCTTTTAGAATCCTACGTGAACGCTGTAGCTTCTTAAGTCGTTTTGTTTTTGTTTCAAATTCTTTTTCTAGAGAGGGAAGTCGGCCGTATCTTATTTCTGCTGCCTTTGTAAGATCAGCTTGAGCTTCAGCTTGCTCTGCCTCTATACGAAGTGTCTCAAGTTCTTTCTTGATTTCTTTTATTTCACTAAGTGTTTCCTTTTCATTATTCCATTTAAGCTCTATTTCTTTCGTCTTCTCTTTCAGATCGGCTATGTCTTTATCAACTTTTTTAATACGCACTTTTGCTTGTGCACTACCAGAACCACCTAAGTCTTTCTTAAGTGCTTCTTTTTCTATCTCTAGTCGCATTATTCTTCTGTGTGCTTCTTCCAAGACAGGTGGCTTGTTCTCAAGTGAGATGCGCAACGATGACGCAGCTTCGTCTATAAGATCTACTGCTTTGTCTGGTAAAAATCTGTCAGTAATATAACGACTTGAAAGACTTACAGCAGACACTATAGCGTCGTCTGTAATCCGAATACCGTGGTAAAGCTCGTACTTCTCACGAAGACCGCGAAGTATCGCAATAGCGTCTTCAAGTGAAGGCTCAAGTACATGTACTGGCTGGAACCTTCGTGTAAGCGCTGGGTCTCGCTCAATATGCTTTTGATATTCTTTCAAAGTTGTGGCACCAATTGCCCGTAAATCACCACGAGCGAGAGCAGGTTTTAACATGTTTGAAGCATCCATAGAACCTTCAGCAGCACCCGCCCCTACAATAGTATGTATTTCGTCTATAAAAAGTATTACTTCCCCTTCTGCTTTTTCAACCTCTTTCATTATGCTTTTTAGTCTTTCTTCAAACTCCCCTCTGTATTTTGTCCCAGCAAGTAAAAGCCCTACGTCGAGCGACATAAGTTCTTTATTCTTTAGAGATTCAGGAATATCGTTTGTCGCCATCCTTTGTGCAAGCCCTTCTGCAATAGCTGTCTTTCCTACACCCGCCTCTCCTATTAGAATCGGATTGTTTTTTGTTCTTCGTGAAAGTATTTGTATTACACGTGTGATCTCAGTGTCGCGCCCTATTACAGGGTCAAGTTTATTCTCTTTTGCCATGTCTGTGAGGTTTCTTGTGTATTTTGCAAGTGCACGAAACCGTTTTGGCTGCTGAGCTTCTGATACTTTACTATGCTTAAGCTCTTGTAGAACTTGCGTTACTGAATTTTTATCAAGTTTAAAACGCGCCATTATTTCTCGTGCTTGAGATTGGTAATCAAATATTGCTATGAAAAGATGCTCTGTAGAAACAAACTGATCTCCAAAGTGAGATGCTACTTTACTTGAACCTTCAAGTACTTGTGCAAGCTCTGGAGTAAGATAAAGCTGATATGAAGGAGAAAGCACAGACGCACCCTCTGGTGCTTCTAGCTCGTCTAACAATGTGTCTGTGAGCAACATTGTGTCTACATCTAGTTTTTCTAAAATAGAAAAAACCATACTCTCCTCTTGTAAAACGAGAGCTGTAAGTAGATGGAGTGGATTCACATGGTTTTGTCCGCGTTCTACGGCTATCTCATGCGCTTTGCGAATCCCTTCCTTTGCTTTTGTTGTAAAATTATTGAATTGAGGCATAATTTTAGCTTTTTAAATTTTAATTTATTCTACTTCTTCTTCGGTGTCTTGGACTTTGTCTTGAGCTTTTATGATTTTAGAAATTACTGATTGTATACCAGTTATTGGCGTAAACAATGCTGTTTTACCTATAAGTGAGTCTTCTGTAGAGATACCGACAACTTCACCAAAGATATCAACAAGAGGGCTTCCGACAGTTACATCTATATCTGCAATACTTGTTTTTATGGTTGAAAGTACTTTAATAGTCTCTATTTCTTGCACTTCTTCAGTAACATCTGTTTCAGTGTTTGTATTTTCTACCACAATATCTTTTTCAATAAGCCCTGCGATTATTCCTATGGCTACGTCAGTTCGTTCTTCTCCTGTTAGAGATAGTACCGTCTGACCAAGCTTGAATGAATTAGATTTTGAGAATGTAGCTGACGGGAATGTTTTTCCTTCTTTCTCTGACAAATCTATCGATAAGAATGCTAATGATGCGGGCTCTTCTGTTTCTATGGTCTGTGTATCAAAAGCTTCACCGTCTGCTGTCTCAACTATATACATAGAACCGTCTTCTATTACAGAAAGGTCTGTTGTTATTATCCCACCACGAGATACTATAACACCTAATCCTGAAAACGATCTCTTGGTTCCACCTTCAAGTGTTTCGTATATACGCACTACGTTCTTAGAGTTCCTATTAATGGAGTCTGTTATAAGGTCTTCTTCTTTAACTACAACTGTAGTTTCTTTTGTTATAACACTAGCGCCTTGTTTTGACTCATCTGGTACTACACGCTCTACAGTTCTCTCAACGACACGGTTAAGTGTTTGAACCATTGCAGGTGGTGCTTGATCCATAAGAGTTACGGTCACGATACCTGTGGCAATAGACGTAACAAAACTCACAAGAAGTGTGAGAAGTACGATTTGCATTTTTGTCAGCTTTTCAATCTCCATATTATTAATATAAGTATAACGAACTAAATGAACTCAATCAAGGAATGTCATGCATACATTTATACAACACCGACTTCCCTATCAAGGTTCTTTTACAATAGCACGGATATTTGTATATGTCAAAATTACTTTGAATATTTTTTGACTGCTTCAGATAGAGTTTTAACAACATAATCTATATCTTTCTTTGTCGTATCTTTCCCCAAAGAAAACCTTAGTGAATTTTTAGAACGTTCTTTACTATATCCTAATGCTTGTATTACATATGAACCTTCGTCTTCATCACTTGTCTTACATGCACTTCTTGTAGCACACGCAATACCTTTATTATCTAAAATAAGTACAAGAAATTCCCCTTCTATATTTGGAATATAAATATTTACATTATTAGCTACTCTTTCTTCTCTACTTCCATTTAATTTTACTTCTGGGATTTTATTATTTAGTTCTTCTATAAAATAATCTCTAAGCTCTGCAACTCTCCTTGTCTCATTCTCTCTATTCTTCTCCGCAAGCTCAAGCGCTTTTGTAAACCCGACAATAAGCGGAACATTTTCTGTACCTGCTCTTATACCACCTTCTTGGTTTCTTCCTTTTACAATAGAGCTAATTTTTACACCTTTCTTAACATACAAACACCCAACACCCTTTGGCCCATACATCTTCTGTCCGCCGAGTGTCATCATATCTACTCCAAGCTTTAAAGTATTTAACGATAGATATAATGGCGCTTGTGATGCATCGGTGTGGAATAATATATTTGAGTTATATTCTTTTTTCTTACTTCTTACAGCTTTTGCTATCTCACTTACAGGCTGTATCGTCCCTATTTCATTGTTCACATACATTATAGACACTAGTATTGTGTTTTCTCTTATAGCATCTCTTACGTCTTTTGGATTCACCACTCCACTTTCGTCTACTCCTACATATGTAACATCAAGCCCTTGCTTCTCCAAAGCTTTAAATACTTCCAGAACAGATGGATGTTCTATTGTAGATGTAACTGCATGTGAGTTTTTAATATCGTCTATACTACCTACAATAGCCAAGCTGTTGGACTCAGTACCACCTGATGTAAATATTATCTCCTCACTTCTAGCATTTAAAACATCTGCCACGCTCTTACGTGCACTATCAAGCACTTCTTTTGCCTTCACACCTTCTTCGTGGATAGAGTTTGCATTACCAAAATCCTCGGCAAAATACGGCATCATAACTTTAAGCACATCTGCATCAACTGGAGTAGATGCTGCATAGTCCATATATATTCTTTTGTCCTTTTTATTGTTCCAAAACATAATTATTTGTATTGTAGCGTGTGTATTAGTTTTTTGCAAAAAACTCATTTTAATTGTATAATACAAGCTTATGTATTATCTATATGCCTTTTGATATTTCTTCAATCTCAATTCAAATGTATTTAATATATGCGCTTGGCGCTATTTTGATTTTTCTTGTAATCTGGATTATGCAGCTTGAAAGAAAGGTCAGAAACTTCACAAGAGGAAAGAACGGCAAAAGCCTTGAAGACTCAATGGTAATGCTAAAGAAAGGACAAGACGACCTTATAGGCTTCCGAAAAAATATGGAAGACTACCTTAGAGAAGTAGAGAAACGCTTAAGAAGGAGTACTCAAAGCATAGAGACCATTCGCTTCAACCCTTTCAAAGGAAGTGGTTCTGGAGGCAATCAGAGCTTTGCAACAGCATTCCTAGATGAGAACGGAGACGGACTAGTAATGTCTAGCCTTTACGCAAGAGACAGAGTAAGTATCTTCTCAAAGCAGATAAAGAAATTTAAATCAGAAGTGGAGCTTTCAGAAGAGGAAAAGAAAGCGGTAGATGATGCAAAAAAGAAACTGGAGTTAAAGTAGGTATGATAATCAACTATTATGACAAAAGAAAAGTCAGACAAAAAAATACAGAGATCCCCCGTTATTGTTGTAATGGGACATATCGACCATGGTAAGTCGGCGCTTCTTGACTATATTCGAAAAACAAAGATCGTTGAGAGTGAGTCTGGAGGTATTACTCAACACATCTCTGCATATGAACTTACACACAAAGACAGAAAAATTACATTCTTAGATACACCAGGGCATGAAGCATTTAAAAAGATGCGCTCACGTGGTGCTGAAGTTGCGGACATTGCAATTTTAGTAGTATCAGCAGAGGAAGGTGTAAAAGCTCAAACTCTTGAAGCACTGAAATGCATACGTGAAAGTAAAACTCCTTTTATCGTCGCTATCAATAAGATAGACAAGCCAGCGGCAAATGTTGAGAAAATCAAAACTAATTTATCAGAGAATGAAATCTACCTAGAAGGATTAGGAGGTGACGTACCATTTGTACCAGTATCTGCTAAAACAGGCGAGGGTATTCCTGAGCTTCTAGACATGATGCTTTTAGTAGCAGACCTTGAAGAGCTTTCAGGCGACACTACGAAGAATGCAGAAGGTATAGTGATAGAATCCAACCTTGACCAAAAGAAAGGTATTTCTGCATCACTTGTGATAAAAGACGGTACACTTAAATCTGGAATGTTTGTAGTAGCAGGCGACAGTATGTCCCCAGTGCGAATAATGGAAGATTTTCAAGGATTGCCAATCAAGGAAGCCAGCTTCTCTTCTCCGATAAGAATAGTTGGCTTTAGCAAAGTGCCACAAGTTGGAGCAAAGTTCTCTACATTTGATAAAAAGAAAGATGCAGAGAAAGCCACAGCAGAAACAAATAAAGAAGTTGGTAATAATGAAAATGTTGGTAATGATAAAAACCTTATAGAGCTACCTATCGTACTTGTTGCAGACGTACTTGGTACACTTGATGCAATAGAGCATGAATTTGAAAAACTTAAGAACGATAGTGTTGAAATACGAATAATCAAAAAGGGTGTCGGGTGTATATCAGAAGATGATATAAAGACAGCTAGTGGAAATGAGAATACTCTTGTTGTCGGATTCAATACGAAGATTGACGGGCCTGCACAAAGCCTTGCGAATAGACTTGAAATCGAAATAAAGACATTTGATATTATTTATAAAATAACAGAATGGCTAGAAGAAGTAATAAAAGAAAGAACCCCTAAAGTAGAGGTGGAAGAAAAGACAGGTGAAGCTAAAATCTTAAGGATATTTAGCAAGACAAAAGACAAACAAGTATTAGGAGGGAGAGTGCTTGAAGGAGAGATCGCTCTCAGAGGAAACGTGAACATACTACGAAGAGGTGAGAATATTGGCAAAGGAGTAATCGTAAACTTACAACAAAGTAAAGCAAATATAAAACATGTGTCAGAGGGTGAATTTGGCGCACAGATACAGACCAAAACAGAGATATCCGAAGGAGACACAATTGAGGGCTTTGTAGTTAAAACAAAATAGGATATTATGTCACTTAGAACAGAAAGAGTTTCAGAACTTGTAAAAAAGCTTGCCGCAGAGTTCCTTTCTAGAGAGGCGGATAAATCTTCTATCATTACAGTTACAAGAGCAAATATTTCAGATGACCTAAAAAATGCCACTATATTTTTTAGTGTATATCCGGAAGCAAGTGAGGACGCAGCACTTAACTTTGCAAAGAGAAAACGAAGTGAACTTAAAAAACATGTAAAGTCAAAACTGCGAATGAAACGAATTCCATTCTTTGATTTTGAGATTGATTACGGAGAGAAAAACAGACAACGGATTGACGAACTTTCAAATAAATAATAATGGCCTGGTCGCCAAGTGGTAAGGCAGCGGTTTGCAAAACCTCTATACGCGAGTTCGATTCTCGCCCAGGCCTCAAGGTGTTAAAATAACACAAACATACACCCATGCCGGGGTGGCGGAACTGGTATACGCGCACGACTTAAAATCGTGTCTCGAAAGGGATGCGGGTTCGATCCCCGCCCTCGGCACAATTTATTGGCACACAATTAAAAAACAGCACTTTTGAGTGCTGTTTTTTAATTGTGTCCGCCCGGTAGGATTTGAACCTACGACATTCTCCTTAAGAGGGAGCTGCTCTACCAACTGAGCTACGGGCGGTATTATTTACTTGTGCCGGGGAGAGGACTTGAACCTCCACGGATTGCTCCACTAGTTCCTAAGACTAGCGCGTCTACCAATTTCGCCACCCCGGCATATTTTGTATATATTATCATACTTAACTTCTATAGCATAGACAAAAGATATTTAAAACACAAACTTAAACAGCGTTATAAAGATATTTTTTATACTATTGAAAAACCTTATTGCAACTCCCCTTTCATATTGCGAGTCTTTAGAACTAATAACTGATGCCACTAAACTAGATGGGTCGTTTATATTATTTAAATCTTCTGATACATCTACATTAGAAAGTTCATCATCAAAACCTACAGCAAGTGATGTATCTGAAGCGCCATCTTCTATACCTATATTTAAATCGTCTGGAATCGGTAACCCTTGTGCACGTAATGACTCTAATAAATTACGGAAGTCTATAACTTCTTTTTGTTCGTCTTGAGTCAAAGCGTCAAGCTTAAAATCAATAAATTTATTACAATAAATCTCATTTATCTTCTTCATTGTTGTTATATAAACATAACCAGTACTTGAATCCATGTCCCATGGTTCAAGAATATCTGATGAATATTTTTCTTGAAAAGTTTTAACGGCATTAAAAGTAGCAATGTCATAAGTACCTGTCACTTCTAAATCAAAACCTTCAAAATCGTTTAAAAAAGTCTGAAGCTTTAGAACTTCTACAATATCATTGTCTGCCCCAAATTTTATTGGTTTAAGTAAATATTCAGTACAAACTGTTGGCTCATCTGGCGCTACAACTTCTGGAGTAGTAGACGCTGCTTGCTCTGGTATACCTCCTTCCGGCAAAAGAGATAATTCTATTCCACCTACATTATCACTAAATCTATATGCAGCTGGTCTAAAATAATGAGGCATACTCAAATCAAGCCCAGTGATTGTCATAGAATGATTTGTAACAAATAGATTTGTTTTTAGAGTTGATGTCGCATATTCCACAAACGGTAATACTGCTGAAGTATACGAAGTTATATCATAAAATACCTTACTTAAAGCTTGCAGATTTGTGTCCCAAGTTACTAAAGCCGTACTTGTGGAAGTTTTTTCAACTCTTTCATTATTAATTTTAAATGTCGTTATCGTACCTCCTCCACCTCCTCCTCCCCCACTTAAGGGTGCAGGACTTGGTGTTGGTGTGGGAGTTGGTGGAGTAGAAGTCGCTGGTGGTGTTACGACTGGTGGAGTAGAAGTCGCTGGTGGTGGTGTTACGACTGGTGGTATAACTGGTGCATTTGTAACAGTAACAGAACTACTACAGCTTGCTGAAGAGCCACCAGATGCAATGGACACAGAAGCTGTCTTAATACCAGTCGTTGTGTATGCCTTACTTACAGATCCAGAAGCACCCGCCAATGCCTCTGTTCCAGACCATGAGAAAGTATATGAACCAGTCCCTCCTGACACATTAGATGACCAAGTCACAGTGCCACCCACAGTCGGCGTAGTAGTACTAACAGAGCATGACACTGAAAGAGACTGCGCATTAACTGTATTGATTAATAAAGTATCGACCAATGGTATGAACATAAACAATCCATGCAAAAATAACCCGATTATAAAACCGGCCATTATAGCGCCTAAACTAGCACTAATATTCTTTATTATTTTTTGAGATTTGTTGTACTTCATAGTTAAATAAAAGCACTACAAAGAACAACACTTGCGACATGGCAGATTTTAACCTGCACTTCCTTAAAGACCTATGTTTGTCACTACTTTATCTTTATAACAAACCCTAGTCAACCAAAATTATGATACAGATAACCATATTTAATACATGTCAATGTATATTTAAGATGTCCTTTAGAAATGTCTTTTATAAATGGCTTTATATAGATACAAAAAAGGAGGTAATAAGCTCTTAACTTACTACCCCCTCTGTATGTTTACATACAAACTATTAACTACGGCCCCGTTGTTGCAGTTGCGGCTGCTTCTCCACCATCTCCACCATCTGCAGTTACGATTGTAGTGTCAGATTGCTGCTTAGCAGCCTCATACTGAAGTAATCCAAGCGTTAAAGCAGGTGCTACATTTTTGGCAGTTCCTCCAATACCCGCAAGGAATGCTCTGACTCCTGTCGTTCCAGATTTTGGAATTATAACTAAATTACTACCCTGTTCATTTTGAAGTATCCTTCTTATCCTTATATGCTTCCACAGCTTTTTGATTCGGTTGGACATACTCAAAGCGCCAGTTTGATATTCCTTCTTCAGAATTACTACTTTCCGATACCTCTCTTTTAGGCATAGTACACCCTGATACAAAGAATCCTATTAACACCAAAACTAAAATAACTGACTTGAAATACTTCATAATACTTTCCTCCTCAATTTTTGACCAAAATATAAATGAATTTGTATATATTAAATTAAATCAAGAACTCGCAGAAATAAAATTCGAACTTTCTATTAAGATGTTTACACTACTTTAACAACTTTGTCAACCAATACTAAACAAAAAGGCTTCATAATTTACGTTACAAACTGTAAATTATGAAGCACTTTATTATGACGCCTAGCACTACCTTATCTCAAATTGATCTATGAACCTCCAATTTAAGATAGAGTCGTCATGCTTAGTAGGTTTCCCATCCCAATTATCCGGAGCAACGGTTATCAAAGAATTCTTTTTTTGTATTCCACCATTACTAGTGTATAAAAGAGTGAGTTCATAAGCTTTCAGATAAAATTTCATATTTGCAGTATTTTTTTTAATATTATAATTACGCAAAACCTCTGCTTCTGAAATCTTTGGCGTCTTTTTTATACGAGATCCACTTATAACTCCTCCATCTGCCAGATCCATCATTTTAAACATCTCTTTAGCAAGATTTTTTCCTACTGGAAGCGGTGTTTTTGCAATCTTTGAGATTATAAGACTATAATCTTTTAGATCACTTTTTGTAGAAATAGACGGAACTTCAAATAACCAAAAGAATCCAACCCCTCCGATAATAAGCGTAACGATTACAAAAAAAATCTTTATCTTCCATTCCCTAGGCATTCCAAACTCTCTTATCCTTTTATTCATTTCTTTTCCCAGCCTTTCTTTTCTTAGAAATTTTTTGAATTATCTTTTTATTTTTTTGTAAAAAACAATAGATACATCGTCTTAGCTACTATCTATCTTCTGGTATTATAGCAAATAATATATGTTTTGTCAAGTACCTATTGCAAACAAAATCCCGACCATAAATGTCGGGATTTTGTTTTATTATCGTCTTTAAATTATATTGTATTAAGAGTATTGCTTAATATGTTTATGATTGCATAAGCTCCAACCATTATAAACATACCTACAATACCCCATACCATATGTTGTTTTCCTTTAGTCCTGCCCTCTTCACTGTCAGCATTCATTATAAACTGTGCCAAACCCCAAAGAAAAAATACTAATCCTGCTGCAAACAAAAGTCCTATGAGTGGATTTATAATCAGGAACTCAATACTATCGATTAATCTATAAACCGAAGACATATATTTTTAGAGAGTTACAGACGGTATGTCTATTGTTGAGCCGTCGTTTACTTCAAACGTATTAGCAAGAAGGTTTACTAATCCCCATACAGAAACCATTACAAAGAGTGCAATAATTCCCCAAAGCATTATATTCCTTCCTTCCCCTTTCTTCTCTTCATCTCCAGAGTTCATTATGTACATTGCAAGACCCCAGAAGAAGAATAGGAGTGCAAGAGCTACAACGATAGGAGTTGCAGTACCTATAATACTTCCAAATGTATCCAATACAGAATCTGCATCAGCAGCTAAAGCCATGACTGGAGTTATTGCTAAAATACTTAGACCAAAAACAGTAAATTTTTTCATTTTTTTATAAATAATAAGTAATTAATAGACGACCAATAAATTCTAATCTATAAGAGTATTATAGTATCTTATTGGTAGTTGTGTAAATAGCGGTAATGTGGATTGTTTAAGCTATATCCTAAAAGAACGTATTTGCGAGGATATTGACTATCTGCCATACAAAAAGCATTACAAATAGCGCTACAATACCCCATACCATAATACTCTTACCTTCTCTTCTCTTCTCTTCATTGTCTGCATTGAGTATAAACCTAGCAACACCCCAGAAGAAGAATAGGAGCGCCAAAGCCACGACCAAGATAACAGCTTGGTTTATGATATTAATCATAAAGTATATTATGTCCGTAATAGTTGATCCTGTGCCGTATACATAATTTGAAGCAAAGCTTCCAGATCCACCGGTACCAAATCCATAGTTAGAACCGTAGTTATATCTAGAGTTGCGGTTCTGTCTAAATACACTATTAGTTTGTGCAAATGATATGAGTGGCATAAAAAATACCATTGCGCTAAATAAAAATAATTTAATTTTTTTAATGTGTTTTTTCATATAAATATTATGTTAACTCTATTGTATAACTAGACTGTACGACATCTCTTCTTATCTCATCTACAGTCCCTTGTATTGCATATGAAAGAAGCGATGCACCAAGTATTACAGCAGCACCTATAAGTGTCCACATCAGTGCTTTTTTTGCTGTTATTAGGTCCTCTGGTTTTCCTTGCGCCTTTACAAACAAAAAACCTGAATAAATAATCATAATCACTATGATAGGTATAGCAATAGTTATCACAACATCAAGAAGCGCTCTTAGAAAATCTGGGATTGAAGTGTACCCATCTTTTAGAGGGTTTTGAAGAGAGTTTGAACCTTGAGCAGAAACAATAGCAAAAGGAGAAAACAACATTACTGCAATCATACTAAAATAAATCTTCTTTATATTTTTCATACTAGAATTATCTCTTATTATCTGAACCATATCAATACTATCTACTGCGTAACAACAAGTCTAACTCTTTATCGGCAAGGCTTACAGCATCCCCTAAGCGCACCCTACCAGATGTAACAGACTCTATTAAGTTTCTAAATATATCGTCAGTCTTTCCGCTATCTGGATCAAGCCAAGATTTTGACATCAAAGCAGCGTCATAGAAGACCGAATTAACTGCGTCTGTTGGTTTGTTTACAAGTATGTCACGTCTTACAGGAGGCAAGTTAAAATCTGCAGATGATTGCATTATACTTTCAATATTTGTAAGAGCTAGCCCTACGATGAGCGCTCCTGCTTGGTTTTTAGAATTACCTGGAATAGTAAAGGCTGACATCTTACCGTATGTTATTTTCGTATTAGCATCTCGGAGCTGTGGCAGTGGGCTAATGTTGAAATTTAGATTTGGATTAGATCTAATGATTGTTTCAAACTCACTTGCAAATCCAAAGTATATTGCCAAATCACCTGCTACAAATAACTCTTTGGAATTTGGAAGTGATTTATTCCACGAATACACAGACTTCACAGGGTTTGAAAACTCTGTATAAAATCTTACTGCGGCTTCTGCTGGAGGTGTCGCAAAATCAAGCTTCTCATTGATTATGGACTGAAGTCCATTTGCCGTAGGTACGACAATCCTATTACCAGACTGGATTATGAAGGCGGAAAGTATTTCTTTTGCATTTTCTACATTAGTAAACTCACCCAATGCTGTAAAACTTCTTGTAATATTTGATGCTGTATCACGTTGTGTAATCTTTGGACTTAATGTAAAAAGTTCATCCCAAAACTCTGGCGGATTTGCTATACCCACGCTCTGGAATATGTCTCTATTCCAATACATAATCATAGGGTCTATAGTAAATGGCAATCCTAACACACCATTGTCTGTAAGATATATTTCACCTTCTTCTACAAAAGTATTTTTAAAATCACGCTCGGAAATAGTATCGTAAGGAATCTCAATTATCTTTTCTCTATTTCGTACAACCCCATCATGTGCAAGTAGCAACAAATCTGGCCCAGCTCCAGCAGCTAACGCTTCTATAAATTCTTCTTGATATGTTTCTTTATTTTTTTGCGTATAAGTTACTGCAGAAAAACGACCATTGTTAGAATTTAGTTGAGTTATTAATTTGTTCATTGTCTCCGCCGGTACGGTGCCCCATATCTCTACCGTACCTATCTCTTGATCAGAGTTCCCTAACCCACCTACACCAGCAAATACGAGCATACCTGCGATCGCAAGTACTACAAATATAGCCATTACTACAATTTGAAAATTTGTCATGTTCATAAGCCTAGTATATTTTAATTATTATTTTTATGAAAAATCAGACCGTAATGATGTTCTCCTGCATCAAACCTACTATCAAACTCAAAACCTTTTTCTGTAAAAATCCCTCTTGCTGTGCTTTCTGTCACTATATTACTAGCTTGTGGACCCATACCACCAAAAGAGTCACTCCAATCTACAACCATTAGCCTGCCATTAGCTTTCAGTACACGACGTATCTCTATTGCTGTCGTACCTTTGTCTTCTAGTTGGAAAAGTGTATTTGCGATAATCACAGCATCCACTGACTCGTCACCAAGCTTTGTCCCATCGACAGTCTCAATATCTCCCCAGAGAACATCCACATTTTCTCTCTTTGCATCTTCTACCATCCTTTTTACTTTTTGCAAAAGTGATTGCTGTAAGTCTATCGCATATACACGACCTCTGTCTCCCACCAACTCACTTACTGCCATCACATAGTGACCAGAACCAGAACCGAAGTCTGCAACTGACATCCCTTCAGTCAAATGTAATTGTTTTATATTATTTTTGGGATCTGAAAACATTACTAATAGTATACAATTTATTTTATAAGCATACGAGTGCAGCTATGCTATCTCCTGCTCTAAGTTTCATTATTCGCACTCCTTGTGTCTGTCTTCCAAGAGACGGCACTTCTTTTAGGTCAAGCCGTATCACCTGCCCTTTCTTTGACATAGCCACAAGCTCTAAGTCATCTGAACCATCGGAACCTATTGCTTTTGCTGCTATTAGGTTACCTGTCTTTGTAGTTACCTTTGCTGTTTTGATACCAGAACCACCGCGGTTTTGTACTTTATATTCTTTTATTTTTGTTTTCTTTCCGTATCCAGATGCGCTCAATACTAGAATCTCCGCTGTATTATCACCAGCTTTTACAACACCTGCGCTTATTACCTTATCGTCACTTCCTATCTTTATAGCGCGCACTCCTGCTGCATTTCTACCCATCTCTCGTATGTCGTCTCCCTTAAAGCGGATTGACTGTCCTTTTGTTGTAGCTACCACCACTTCATCGCCCTTTTCAAGTAGTGATGCAGATATAAGCCTGTCTTCTTTGCCAAGCGTAATAGCGATGAGTCCACTTCGTCTTACATCGTAGAAATTCTCAGCTGCGACCCTCTTTGCAGTACCGTTCTCTGTTACCATCACAAGTGACAAAGCATCTTTCTTTGCATCCTTTGGAAGCGCTAATACTGAAGTTATGTTCTCACCTTGTGGAAGCGACAAGAAATTCATAATAGACTTTCCTCGTGTAGCCCGCCGTCCTTCTGGAATGTCATACATCTTCATCTGGTAAACCTTTCCTCGGTCAGAGAAAAATAGCATGTCACTGTGTGTACTTGCTGTTAGGAATGTAGTTACAAAGTCTTCTTCTTTTGTATTAAGATCAACCACTCCTACTCCACCTCGTTTTTGTTTTTTGTATTCGTCAGGATTAGTTCTTTTGATATAACCACCTGATGTAAGTACTAATATACTTTCCTCGTCAGGTATTAGGTCTTCGACAGAAATAGACTTTACTCCACCTTTAACTACTTTTGTTCTTCGCTCGTCGCCATACTTCTCAATAATCTCTTTGAGTTCGTTCTTAATAGTAGTAAGGATCTTTTTAGGACTTCCTAGGAGTTCTTTGAGGTCTTTAATAAGTTGTTGAATTGCCTTTAGCTCATCTTCTATCTTTTTTCGCTCAAGCCCTGCAAGCTTCTGTAGTCGCATCTCAAGTATTGCTGTAGCTTGTTTATCAGAGAATTTAAATTCTTTCATCAGAGCAGCATGTGCAGATGGAGCGTCTTTGGATGCTTTTATAGTCTTTATAATCTTGTCTATATGATCAAGAGCCTTTTTAAGGCCGAGTAATATATGCTCACGGTCCTCTGCCTTCCTGAGGTCAAACTCTGTTCTTCGTTTTACTACTATTTGTCTGTGAGAAATAAACTCTTCTAAGATTCTTTTAAGTGAAAGTGTCTGTGGTACGCCGTCCACAAGCACCACCATATTGAAATGAAATGTCTCTTCAAGTTGTGTATGTTTATAAATATAATTTAGAACGTTCTGTGGTTGTGCACCCCCTTTGAGCTCTACTACCACTCGTATATCTCCCTTTGCAGATTCGTCTCGTAAGTCTTTTATGCCTTCTAGTTTTTTGTCGCGTACGAGGTCTGCTATCTTTACTATCATGTCGGATTTGTTAACACGATATGGGATTGAACTAATTACAATATTAAAATTCCCTTTTTTGTCTTCTACTATCTCTGCGTCACCTCGGGTAAGCACACCCCCTTTACCGCTTGAGTACGCATGATGAATGTCTTTATGATTATAAATAATCCCACCGACTGGAAAGTCAGGGCCTTTGATATGCTTCATCAGGTCTTCTGTTCCTGCGTCTTTATTGTCTATGAGCTCTATGACGGCATTACAAACCTCACCAAGGTTGTGAGGTGCCATATTTGTTGCCATACCGACAGCAATACCAAGTGTACCGTTAAGAAGGATGTTTGGCACTGCCGCTGGCAAAACTATGGGCTCTTTTCTTGTACCGTCGTAGTTGGGACGCCACTCTACTGTGTCCTTCTCTAAGTCACGCAGAAGCTCACCTGAAAGCTTTGACATTTTTGCTTCCGTATAACGCATAGCAGCTGGAGAGTCCCCATCAATTGAACCGAAGTTACCTTGACCTATAACAAGCGGATATCTGTATGTAAAGTTTTGTGCCATTTTTGCCATACCGTCATAGATAGCCACGTCACCATGTGGATGGTATTTACCCATCACGTCTCCGATAACTGCTGCTGACTTTCTAAACTTCGCAGAGGAATTCAAGCCCATCTGATTCATGGTATGTAAGACCCTTCTTGCTCCGGGCTTCAGGCCGTCGCGTACGTCAGGAAGAGCACGCATAGTGATGACGGACATCGCATAGTCCAAATAAGACTCTCTCATTTCGGAGCTTATGCTTTGTTGTATTACGTTTTGATGCGGTACTATTTCCGCTTTATTACCGCCAGCTGGCGGTTTTTTTTCTTCCTCTTTCTTTGCCATAATTGTGTCTAATTATAGCACATTTGGGATATTTTTGAAAGAAAAAAGGCGACTCACGGATATAAAATCCCGCGAATCGCCTAATCTAAATAAGCAACAGTTTGTACTCTAAAATTTTATTGCCCAAACCCCCGCTGCAAGTAAAATACCTATAATAAAACAGAATAAATATCCTACATCTTTATAACTACGATAGTCGTCATTACGATGATGAATCATTCCCAGAATACCAACGATTGTCATAATAACTCCAACAACTAATATCCCAATGGACATAACCATAAATATCTCCTTTTTATAAAGATTCTTCTGTATTAGCTTTTATTATAAGGTGCATACTTCTTACAGAAAATATAGTTTTACCAGTCGCAGTTGTAAACAACCCATTCAAGAAGAAAAATTGCTCTCTACCACCTTTACCATCTTCATCATCTTTTGTTTCAAACTCGCCTCTAATAAATAGACAATTCCCAGATACTCTTCTTGCACCTATTTGAAAACTATCAATATTAGGTTCAGTAAATTTAACACTAAATAAGTCCTTCCCAACAAGATGGTTTGCTGCAATCCTTGCCATTCTTTCGCTCCATTCTTCACCTTCCTTACACAGATTAAGAGCAAACCACTTACCCTTGAATATCATAGCGCTATTTGTTAAACCAAGTCTTAGCTGAAGAGAAGCTAATGATTCCGGTTTTACTATTGTATTCGTATCCATTTTCAAGTCCCTTTCACAAAAAGTTATACTGCAATATTCTGCTGCTGAGTATACCTTGGATATCAAGTCATGTCAAGAAAATACATAAATACCTCATTCCTTGAAGAAACGAGGTATTTAGGGGCTTTTTAGCCTATTTTTTTACTGCTGGAAGATACCTTCAAGCTCTCTTCTGCTTTCATCAAACTGTTCTCTACCCTCTTCAAACACTTCAGAAAATCCTTCCTTTACGCCTGCCACAAGAGATGGACTGTCTTGCTTTCTAACCACTTCTGCCTCTTGACCAAACCTCAACCCAACTACTGAAAGCCATACTATAAATATTATCCCTGCGATTATTGCAGCGACTATGAAAGCTATTTTCATACGATATGATTCTGGCTTTTCTCTTAATTTGTCTACTGTATTTAACATAATAGATTTTGTTAATTTTTAAGAACCACTATTTCCCCCTCTTTACCATCTAAATCTTTTTTCTTTATTGTTAGTTTATCAACAGGCTTGCCGTTCTCTCCTCCGTCTTCTTTTAAGAATTTTGCTAAAGCACTTTCTTTCCCTTCTTCTATTTCTCCGTAGTGCATCGGTATTACAATCTTTGGCTCAAGATCTACGGCAATAGCATGCGCATCTGCCGTACCAAGCACTCCGTTTCCACCGATAGGTACAAATAAAATATCAATATTACCAAGAGCTTCTTTTACATCTGCATTAAGCTTTTTAGAATTAAGTGCACCTAAAAATACTAAGTTCATCCCTTCAAGCACTATAGAGTACACTGTGTTTATCCTATCACTTCCACCATATCCTGAAACACTCTGTAAACCTTTTATAAAAACTTTTTTAACTTCATATTCTCCGGGGCCTGTTATAGCGAAAGGTTCTTTGTCGCCATGAGTTACTTGCCCTATACCGTTAAAGTCTTTGTCATTCAAGCTAACAACAGCAATATCAGCACCAAATTTGGCGCCACTTAATTTTGATTCTTTTGAAATAGGGTTTATAGCGACCGTAGTATCCCCAAATGCCGCCTTAAAAAATTCCCCTCCGTGATATGTAATTACCATAATCTCTATTGTAGCAGATAATTGCAAAAGGTTAAGTTTTATAGTAATATTGAGAACATTGTTTTATTAATCCTTGTGTAGGAACTAACCCCACTCAATACTGTAATTGCAAGAGAATGAGAGGACATCCTGCGCTATTTTAAATTATGACAACAAAAACTGAAGACTTAGAAGATAAAGTAGAAGAAACAAAAGAAGAAGATTTAATACTACAAAAGAAGACTGGGAAAAAGGATTCCGTAATGGCGAAGCTATTAAACGATAGCCCTAATCCACCCGAATCAGGAGACCTTGTTGAAGGTCCTGTTATTGGCATTGAGAAATCAAGTGTATTTATTGATTTACATCCATTCGGAACTGGTATTATTTACGGAAAAGAATTCCTACAAGCATCTGACGTACTTAGGAAAGTAAACCTTGGCGACAAGGTCGCAGCAAAAGTAGTTGACCGAACTACAAATAAAGATGGTTATATTGAACTATCTCTCAAAGAAGCTCGACAAGCACTTCTTTGGAGTGAGGCAGAGATTGCTATTGCAAATAAAAGTATTATTGAAGTCCCTGTAAAAGAAGCAAACAAAGGCGGGCTTATACTTGAATGGAAGAGCATACAAGGTTTCTTGCCTGCATCACAACTTAAAGCAGGTCATTACCCACGAGTAACAGACGGCGACAAAGATAAAATCCTAAACGAATTAAATAAATTAGTAGGTACAAAACTTTCAGTATCTATTATCACAGCAGATCCTAAAGAAGGTAAACTTATCTTCTCTGAAAAAGATCCAGAAAAGAAAGAGAAAGAAAAGATTGTAGACAAGTATGCAGTTGGCGATGAATTAGATGGAGAAGTAACAGGTATCGTTGACTTTGGTATCTTTGTAAAGATTGAGGAGGGGCTTGAAGGGCTTGTGCACATTTCTGAGATTGAATGGGGTCTAGTAGATGATCCTAAAGCACTCTTCAAAGTAGGAGACAAAACAAAAGTTAAAATTATAGAAATCAAAGACGGTAAGATCTCACTTTCTATAAAAGCTATGAAGGAAAACCCTTGGAAGAGCGCGATAGATAAGTATAAAAAAGATGACAGTGTTACTGGCGTTGTAATCAAATACAATAAACACGGAGCTCTTGCTTCAATAGAAGAAGGGGTTGCAGGACTAGTACATGTGTCAGAATTTGAAAACGAAGAAGAATTACGCAATACACTTGAACTTGGGAAGACTTACAATTTCAAGATAGCAGTATTTGAACCAAAAGAACAAAAAATGACGCTTTCGTTTAAGAAAGAAGCTTAACAAGACAAACAAAATACAAAAATAAACAGCTCATCTCACGATGAGCTGTTTATTTTTTAATCTATCCAAGGTTCGACCTTGGATTTTATAAGACAATCTCAGTTCACATACGCTTCAAGTATAGCTATTTCATTTGTTACCTTTAGCTTTTCAGCAATTTCTGAGAATAATGTTTTATTACTTAATCCAACTATCAATTTATCTAATTTTGTAAGTCCAGGATATGGAATAAGAGTATAAGTTTTCCATTCGCCATTTTTAAATTGATATTTTGTTCCATTTATAAACACAGGTATTTCGTGGAGTACATATTCTGACAGGCTCTCTAATCTTACCTCGTCTAAGTTTCTGTCAGGTCTACCTTCTTTTATTATTGAGTAGACGTAATCATGAAATTCTTTATTGTTCTTAAAAGCATCACGAACTACTTCTAGCCTGTGTTCATGATACTTAGTCTTACTAACATCTTTCCACCTAGCTATTGTTACTTTACTGGCTTCATCTTTTGGTAGAGTTGAGAGAATCTCTTCTATCTTCTTTTGTTTTTCATCAGCCAATCTATAAGCTCTTTTTAAAGCTCTCGCTTTAGACCGACCATCTAATATCTCTATGTTGATTGCATAAATATCGTCTGCTATTAAAACAAGAACACCATCTTTTGTGTGTTGTAGTGCCCATTCAATATATTTTCTTATATTCTCCTTAGTAAAATATTTGTTTCCAAGACTGACACCAATCCATATATTGTGTTTTTTGGATTCAACTTCATCTTTTGTTGTGTTTACATATTGTTTAATTCTCATATTCCAAAATATACCATAATATCTATTATTCTAAGGCCTTGCCTTGGATATTATTGAATTCTTCTATGAGTTCCTTGAAATCATTCAATTGAGAAAAGTGTTCTGGAAAAGAATCTTTGCTAAGAATTAGCTTATCAGACCTATCCCCTAAAAAATAATCGTGATAGCTTGAATACTTATAATCATCTATAAAATTCTTAGCTTTTGTTGGGTTAGAAATACCCTCTTCTTTCCAATTTGAATCAACCAATTTAACAGGATTAAGATGTATGTATGAAAACACCCAATTTAAATATTCATCAGTATCAATATGTTTTGAATTGAATTTACTTTCAAACAATGATCCCTTTCTTTCATATTTTTTATTAAAATACATTGAGTATGCTGTTAATAATTTTTGCATAAACAAACTAATACCACCCTCTACTCTCTCATATAAAAGAATATGAAAATGATTAGGCATTAAACAATACGCTCCAATATCAACAAGGCTTTCTCCTCTTTCTATCTCATCCAAGGCCTTGCCTTGGATTAATTTAAATATAATAGATTTACTACTATTACACACAAACAAAAGTTTTATAAACCTTCTTTTATCTGCTTCATCTAAAAAGATAGTGTTCTTTAATATCCCTCGATTATATATATGATAATGTTCACCTATTACAAAAGGAGTTTTTCTTAAAGACATGTAATAATATTATAGAGGTATATTCTGCACATTCCAAGGCAAGGCCTTGGACAACAATTATCTATTAAACTCATTCATTGCATTAGACCTTCCTTCTTTTATTATCACTTCAAGCGCTTCATTTACTTTTTTGAATACTTTCTTAAGTATTTCTGTTTCTTTCTTTTTAAAGTCCCCTAATATAAAATCTATTACTTTCTGTTCTGTTTTTATTTTTTTGATTTTCCCAGATGGTGTCGCAGGTGCAATACCAACCCTTATACGAATAAAATCTTTTGTTTTTATACTACGCACGATAGACTCTATTCCTTTATGCCCACCTGACCCCCTACCAAATGAGATCTTAATCTTACCAAGTGGCATATCAAGATCATCGTAGATAACAACCAAATTCTCTGCTTTCTTTTTACTTGTAATAAGTGGCTTTATAGAAAGTCCCGACTTATTCATAAACCCTTGTGGCAATAAAAGCTCAATTTTTTGCTTTCCTATCTTCCCTTCAGTTACAAAAGCCTTTAATTTTTTATTATTTTCAAAAGTAGCAAGTTTATTTTTCTTTGCAAAACTTTCCACAGAAAGAGCGCCCGTGTTGTGCCGAGTGTTTTCGTATTCTTCACCTGGGTTTCCAAGTCCTACTATGTAAATCATAAAAAGATTATATCACACACTTTTAAATATTGTGTCAAACAGATGTTTCAAGTACAATGTGTGTAAATGGAACCTAAAAAAGAAAACTTTTTTAAAGAAGTTCTAAAATTCTCCCTCATTGCGATTCTTATAGTCGCTCCAATACGTATTTTTATTGCACAGCCATTTGTAGTAAGTGGTGCATCTATGCAACCGAACTTTGACAGTAGCCAATACCTTATAGTTGACCAATTAAGCTATCAGTTTGGTACACCTGAGCGTGGAGAGGTGATTATTTTCAAATACCCCAAAGACCCCTCAACTTTTTTCATAAAAAGAGTTATAGGACTCCCAAATGAGACTGTTATTATGGATTCTGGGAATCTTATTATAAAGAACACTGATTTTCCTGACGGATTTGCCATAGAAGAACCTTATATAAAAGAAGCAACAGAGGATACTTTCATTACAAAATTAGCAGATGATGAATACTTTGTACTCGGAGACAACCGGAAGCACAGCTCCGACTCAAGAATATGGGGACCTCTCAATGATAAATTTGTTGTTGGGAAAGCTTTTTTGAGATTATTCCCAGTTAATAAGTTTGACGTACATCCTGGAGATTATAGTAAATAATAATAAATACCTATGATACATACAAAGACATTATCTAAATCAAATCCTACAGACTTATTAAAAAGAGCTATAGGTATTGCATCGTGTTATGGCTTTGACAATATAGATAAAGTAATAACACAAGAAAAAAAATGGACTTCTGATATGAAAGAGAAAAGCGATAAAGAAGAATTATTAAATACAAAAAAAGCTCCCGTACAAAATGTACGCCAGAAATGCATAAAGCAAAGCACAAAAACTTGCAACACTGACTCAGCTGGTGATGAAGCTCTTTGTGCACTAAAGACAGCCATTGATAATGGACTCCTACCATGTGAACATCCTCTTTTAATACACCAAAGTAATGTTGTAAATAATTTAAAAGAAAAGAAGCTACACTTTGGGCTTGTTGCAGTTGGTATGAAGAAAAGCATCGCTGAAGCGCTTATCATAAAGACAGCAACGGCTATACTGGAAGATATGGGTATAGATAATATCCAAGTATGTATAAACAGCATCGGGGACAAAGACTCGTCTTCAAAATTTGTAACTGAACTTAATTCATACTTTAGAAAAAACATAAACTCTGTCCCCTCTCAAATAAGACAAACAATAAAGAAAGATATCTTCAAAGCATATGACCAGCTTCACAGAGGGTATAGTTCGGGCGAAGAAGAGATCCCACAACCTATTAAATTCTTGTCAGACAGTAACAGAAAGCACTTGAGTGAAGTACTTGAATATATGGAGACGGGAGACGTGCCCTACGAAATAGATAATTTTCTTGTAGGAAGTAACGAATGTTATTCTCAAACACTTTTTGAAATACGTCATATGCAAGAATCAGAAGCTGAAGATATTTCTGTGCTTGCAAAGGGTGGTAGGTGCGACGAACTTGTAAAAAGAATGTTCAATGTTGATATTCCAACTGTTAGTCTTGTATTTGAATTTGAAAAGAAAAATATAAAAGAGAAAGAATTATTTGCACTTAAAAGAACTCGTAAACCAAAAGTGTACTTCATACAGCTTGGCCCTGAAGCAAAAAGGCGAAGTCTTCCTATAATCGACATTCTGCGCAAATCAAATATTCACACCCAACACTCATTAGATAGTGACAAATTAGCAGACCAGTTGTCTTTTGCACAATACTTTAAAGTCCCGTATGCAATAATAATGGGCCATCGTGAAGCGCTTGACGGCACTGTAATAGTGCGTGATATGAACACACAATTCCAACATACCGTACTAACAGACGACTTACCTCAATACCTAAAAGATATGCACGTTTAATATAGCATTGTAAATCTATATATTATGTGGTATCTTATATCACTATATGAGTATAAATGTTCGAGTAGAAAAAAATGACAAAGAAAATACAGCTGGCCTTCTGAGAAGGTTTACTAAGCGTGTGCGTGGGTCTGGGATACTCTCCAGAGTACGTGGTATCAGATACTATGACAGACAAAAATCAGACTATGTAAAGAAAAAGAAGACTCTAAAAAGAATCAGCAAAAGAGCAGATCGTGAAGAACAGATAAAACTTGGTAAAATAGTAGAACAAACAGGTAGATTTAGAAGAAGGTAAACAATGAAAAAATCGGATAATTTTTCAATAACAAATAAAACAAAAAGTAAGCCTAAAAGCTTACTTTTTGTTCGTATAAAAAATGACGTACTTGGCAAAGATTTTGAACTTAGCCTTGTATTTATAGGGAGTACTAAATCTAGAGCGTTTAATAAAGAATATAGAAAAAAAGACAAGCCCACTAATATCCTGACTTTCCCTCTCTCAAAAACAGAAGGTGAGATATTCATAACTCCAGAAGTGGCAAAGCGTGACGCTAAGAAATTTGATATGAAAGAGAATGATTTTATAGTGTATTTATTCATACACGGACTACTTCACTTGAATGGCCTAAAGCATGGAGACAAAATGGACAAAGAAGAGGAAAAATTAAAGAAAAAGTATATTTAAAATTTGGGGGTTTTGCGTGTTGTGTTGTATAATTATTTCATAATATGGCGCGTAATATCACAACAGGAATAGATATCGGTACATACCAAATAAAAGTGGTGGTAACAGAGTACGGTAAAAATGGAAACGGTAATATGCCTAAGATAATAGGTACCGGTTTTGCGCAATCTAAAGGTCTTCGTCATGGTTATATAATCAACCAGAACGACACAGTCAGAAGTATCACTACGGCAGTAGCACAAGCTGAAAAGTCAGCTGGTATAAAGATCAAAAAAGCATTCATCTCTATAGGCGGTGTAGGACTAGAGGAAGTACATTCCAAAGGAGGCGCTGTGGTTGCAAGAGCTGATTCAGAAATCACAGATTTAGATATTGAGAAAGCAATAAAAGACAGCGAGAAAAGAGTTGCACAAAAAATCGCAAATAGAAAAATCCTACACGAAATCCCCCTTCAATACAAAATAGACGGACAAAAAGTTCTTGGTAAACCACAAGGAATGCGCGGGAGCAAAATTGAATTAGACGTACTTTTTGTTACGTGTCTTGAGCAACATTTAAATGACCTCATCTCATCTGTAGAAGATGCTGGTATCGTAGTAGAAGACGTGATGGCGTCCCCTTTGGCTGGAAGTTTTGTCACATTAAGTCGAGCGCAAAAAGTAGCAGGCTCTGTACTTGCAAACATAGGGGCTGAGACTGTCTCTATAGTAGTATTTGAAAACAATATGCCTGTATCACTTAAAGTATTTTCAATTGGTGGGACAGATATAACAAACGATATAGCCCTAGGACTTAAGATCCCTCTTGATCAAGCAGAGCGGGTAAAAACAGGTGCTCTCTCTGGTGCTGAATTCCCACAGAAAAAGCTAGACGAAATCATAAGCGCAAGACTTTCTGATATATTTGAACTTATTGAATCGCATTTAAAAAAGATTGGCAAAAACGGATTACTCCCTGCAGGGATTATAATCACAGGTGGTGGCTCAGGCATAGCAACTATAGAAGACCTTGCACGCGCCGCACTTAAGCTTCCTTCAAAAACTTCTTCTGGTTTTGTCGGCGACAATGTCCTGCCTGCCGGCAGGCAGGGATCAGTAGTAGTACAAGGAAACGTACGGGACTCTTCATGGGCAGTTGCATACGGACTTTGTATCTGGGGACTCTCAACTGAGGAAGATGGCGTAGGAGTAAAGCTTGCAAAACAAACTGGTGGAAGCATCGTGCAGTGGGTAAAGCAATTTTTGCCATAAACCTCATAAAAATTAAGACATAAACAGCACCTCTGTCAAAGTTCACAAGGTGTTTTTTATCTGCTATTATGGTGACAAATTAACCAATATAAATATTAAAAATATATGAAACAAGTTAAACCTGATGTAGAATCTTTCGCAAGAATCCGAGTAATCGGAGTCGGAGGATCTGGAAATAACGCCATAAACCATATGATTAACTCCAAAGTTAAAGGGGTTGAATTTGTTTCTGTAAATACAGACGCTCAAGACTTACACCATTCATCTGCAAAGAAGAAAATCCATATTGGTAAAAACCTGACACGCGGTCTCGGCACTGGTATGAATCCAGAGCTTGGAAGACGTGCAGCAGAAGAAACAAAAGAAGAAATTCAAGAAGTTACAAAAGGTTCAGACATGGTTTTCATAACATGTGGACAAGGTGGAGGTACAGGTACAGGAGCAGCTCCAGTGATAGCAAATACAGCTCGTGAGTCAGGAGCACTTACAGTCGGTATAGTTACAAAACCATTCACATTTGAAGGACAACACAGAATGGAGCTTGCAGAAAAAGGACTTGAAAATTTGAAAAAAGAAGTTGATGCGCTTATTATAATTCCAAACGATAGACTTCTTGCAGTAGTAGACAAAGATACAAGTGTTAAAAATGCATTTGGTATGTCAGATGATATATTACTTCAAGCAGTTGAGGGCATCTCTGACCTAATCACAACACCCGGAACAATCAATGTAGACTTCGCAGACATACGTTCAGTCATGGAGAATGCAGGTTCAGCACTTATGGGTATCGGTATTGCAGGTGGAGAGAAACGAGCAGAAGAAGCAGCACGAATGGCTATCTCATCTCCTCTTCTTGAAATATCTATAAATGGTGCTAAAGGAGTATTATTTGCAGTTGCAGGTGGTGATGACTTAGGAATGCTTGAGATTCAAGAAGCGGCTAAAGTTATTACAGAATCTATAGACCCACATGCTAAAGTAATCTTCGGAACTATTAAAGACGACTCTATTAAGAAAAACGAAGTTAAGGTTACTGTCATCGCAACAGGATTTCCTGATAATATCCTGCACAAAAGCCCTGCACTATTCCAGTCTGGTAGCGTGCATGAAGCTGATGAAAAAGTAAAAGACTTAGATAAAGACAAAGTACGAGGAAAGATCTTCAATGCAATTAATAAAGATGCGGAAAAAGACATTCCAGCCCCCCAAGCTCCAAAGACACCAGACGAAGAGAACAAGAAGAAAGAAGATGACGACGATGACGACTGGGGTGTAGTACCAGCATTTCTAAGAAGATCTAAAATTAAATAAAAATACAAAAAAAGAAACTGGAAAATCAGTTTCTTTTTTTGTATAATATACCAACAATTTTCTTTTAATAACTAACAATAAAACCTACTATGTATGATCTTATAATTATAGGCGGTGGTCCTGCAGGAGTTGCAGCAGGAGTCTATGCCTCACGCAAGAGGCTTAAAACCGCTCTCATAGCATGTGAGCTAAGCGGACAAAGCGCAGTTTCAGAAGATGTTCAAAACTGGATAGGAACAGTCTCAATCCCCGGGAGTGAGCTTGCAGAAAATATGAAAAAGCACCTTCATGCTTATGCAGAAGATGTTGTAGACATCATAGAAGGCGAAAAAATAAAAACTCTTTCAAAGTCAAATGATGATTTTATAGCTGTAACTGAAAATGGCAAAGAATATAAAGGTAAGAACGTACTCATAGCATCAGGTGCCAATAGAAGAAAGCTAACGGTCCCAGGTGCAGATATATTTGAACACAAAGGCCTTACTTACTGTGCATCATGTGATGGACCAGTATTCTCGGGTCAAGACGTAGTGGTTATAGGAGGAGGAAATGCAGGCTTTGAGACAGCTGCGCAACTTCTAGCATATACTAAAAGTGTTACACTTTTATGCAGAAAACCAGTATGTAAAGCAGATCCCGTTACTGTAAAGAAAGTCTCTGCTCATCCTAATATGACAGTACTTACAGAATCTGATATTACAGAAGTAAAAGGAGACGGTTTCGTAACAGGTATCTCATATAAAGATATAAAGACAGGAGAAGTTAAAGACATACAAGTAAACGGCGTATTTGTAGAGATAGGAAATATACCATCAACAGACTTTGTAAAAGATGTAGTAAAACTAGACGATTTCAGTAGAATAATCACAGATCCTAAGAACCAACAGACATCTACACCGGGTATATGGGCAGCAGGAGACGTCACAGACGAGCTATACCACCAGAACAACATAGCAGCAGGGGATGCTGTAAAAGCTGTGGAGGACATCTACCAAGCGCACGCAGCACGATAATTAACAGCGAGGTTGAACCTCGCTGTTAGATTTTGATGGAGTTTTTTATATCAAAATCCCCTACTTTTGTGCGAGTAAGTCCGAGGAGTACTCCTCCTAGAGAATGTGCTATAGAACGTATGTATGTCCCACTTGACACATTGAATTTTACTTTTGCTACAAAATATTTATTTTCTTTATTCAAAACCTCTTGCCATTTATTTAAAATCTCTTCTTGTCTAAAATCCCCTTTTACTAAGTTAATTTTTTCTGTAATTTTCTTGAGTAATTCTTCAGAACTTACCTCATAAGAATCCAAAACTTCAGTATCATGAATCTGTGTTGTTCGCTCTGGTATTTCTATCTCGTCTAATTTCCCCTCCCTAGCCCACATAAAAAGAGGTTTACCATTTATCTTATATGAAGAATACGATGGAAGTGGTAATGAGATTTCGCCTTTTAAATTTCCTATCTCTCTTTTAGCACTTTCAAGCGTTTTCTTGAATACCTCAACCGGTTGAGGTATTCCCAAAATATCATACGTATCTGTCTCAAATCCAAAAAGCATCTCTGCTTCATACTCTTTATCAAGCTTCATATATTCTTCTTTCTTATGTACTTCTTCTCCTGCAAGCAAAAGTAAGACTCCTTCTGCCAATGGATCTAACCGCCCAGCGTACGTTACTGACACACCTCTGTATTCAGGATTTTTCTCTTGCAAAAGCTTGATTACATCAAGCGGTGATATCCCTACTGGTTTGTAAACATTTATCATATAAATAATCTTGCTAAACGAAGTTCGTCAAATGTAAAGCTACTTCCTAAGATATTTCGCACAGGTGAAAGCTTTGTATCACCAGACTTTGCAAACGCTTTCCTAATTTTTGCCATTCGCTCTTTTGGTATCGTCTTTTCTACATGACTAATATCAGGACACTCCCCTAGTTCACGCAACTTTTCTATATGTCCAACCACAGTACCTTTTGTCATTTCTCTTCTCTTTGCTATCTCATCTACAGTAAGTTCTTCAGCAAGCAGTAATCTTGTCCTCTCATATGTAGAAAGTTTTTCCTCTTTTTCTTCGGCAGTTGGAGCTATTGAATTTAAAAACTCTTCTTGTTTCTTTTTATTATCTTTCAGATTTTTAAGGTCCATAACTACCTTTTTTGACTCCACCAATAGCTCACCATCAAATTCTAAAATCTCATTGTTAACCCTAAGAGCTGTATCATTGAGACCCATTAATCTAAGTCCGGAGAGCGTCCTCACACGAGAAAGCGCCACATATCCCTGCCCTTCTACAAATGCCTTTGAGAGGTCCATTTCGGCTGCATCTAGGCTCATTCCTTGGCTTTTATGTACTGTTATAGCCCATGCAAGACGAAGCGGTACTTGGCTTATTTCGGCCTTTGTCTTACCGTCTTCTTCTATTCGCCAGCTCTCAGGAAGCGCCAAAATCTTCTCGCCATTTGTAATCTCTACTATTGGTAATTCTTGTTCATATTCCTCACTAAACTGAAAATCTATCACCTTACCAAGTGTTCCATTTACATAACCTTTCTCAAAATTATTCTTAACAAACATTACTACTGCATTTTTTTTCAAGTACAAATACTCTGGGGCAAGACAACTTCGCTTCATAGTATCCTGAAGCCCACGGGAACCATGGCTTTTCATTTCAAATATTTTATTATTCCCTGATAATTTATCAAGCTCTCTTGCATTGATATTATCAACATCCATATTGTGTGTATAAAGTTTTGTCGGCATAAGAACACCTTCAATATTCTTTTTATATCGGGCGCGTAGTGGTTCTAGAGTATGCTCTCCAGTATTGTTTGCACGAATATCGTTTAAAAGATTTAGAAGATTGTCATCTTCATGTCTGTGTTGTTCGTCCAAGTAGCACACCTTAAGCCCCATCGTATTCCAAATATTAGACTTATGTACGAAATGCGCTCGCTCACTTCCACGCGATATCGGTGGAAGCTGAAAGAAATCCCCTACTAGTATTACTTGCATCCCACCAAAAGGCTCTGAACTTTCTTTAAACATTTTGCAAACCTTGTCTACCATATCTAGACGAAAATGATGCAGCATTGACACCTCGTCTATCACAAGCACTTTTGTTCGTTTAAAGCGCCCGCCCAAGTGCTTCTTTTTAGAAAGATCACGGATGTCACTGTCTGACATTTCATCATTTATACCAATCCCCGCCCACGAGTGAATTGTCATCCCTCCTATGTGAGTCGCAGCTATACCAGTAGAGGCAGTGATGCCCACTTCCACACCTTTGGACTTTAGAAAATTAACATAGTCATTAAGCACATAAGTCTTACCACTTCCTGCAGGACCAGTAAGAAATACATTTGCTCCCATTTTTAATATATCTAATGCTTCGGATTGCTTCATAGTGAGAGTATTATAGCATGCAAAAATACTAGTTGGCTCTCCGAGAGCCAACTAATTTTACACATCCAGATTCACCTTTTTTAGCATCATTGCATTTGCCACCACTATCACAGTTGAAAGACTCATTACAAAAGCTCCTATCTCAGGGCGTAAGAAGAATCCGCCGAAAAATATAGGGTGTGCAAACACTCCAGCTGCAGCAGGAATAGCTACTATGTTATACCCAAATGCCCAGATAAGATTTTGTATCATCTTGCTATACACTTTCTTTGAAAGAATTATAAGTTTTATAATATCTTTTGGATTACTTTTTATAAGCACTACGTCCCCTGTTTCTACCGCTATATCAGTTCCTGCACCTATCGCTACCCCAGCGTCTGCTTGAGTAAGTGCTGGTGCATCATTTACTCCATCACCCACCATAAGAACCACATTACCTTTGTCCTGCAAATCTTTTATATGTTTGTATTTATCCTCTGGAAGTACTTGTGCGAAATATTTATCAATACCAAGTTCATCCGCAACACTTTTTGCTACTATTTCATTGTCTCCTGTTAGCATCGCAACTTTTACTCCAAGGTTATGGAGTTTGACTACAGTATCTCGTGATTCTTCTTTTATTTCATCGGCAAGTGTTATTATTCCGAGAACTTTCTCACTATCTGCCACATATACCACTGTCTCCACAACATCGAGGTTGAACCTCGATGTTGTAGGTATATTAGACTCCTCCATCAATGCGCTATTCCCGACAAAATATTTTTTTTCATTTATTTCTGCGGAAACACCCTTCCCTGCAATATTTCTGAAATTATCAATACTCACAAGTCCCACCTTCTGCTTATTGGTATACTCTACTATTGATTGTCCTATTATATGCGAGGAGTGTTTGTTTATTGACCCTGCTATACGTAAGACCTCTTTTTTGTTTACACTATCCAATACTTTTATATCAGTCACTCCAAACTCTCCTTTTGTAAGCGTTCCTGTTTTGTCAAAGACTACATAATCAGTTTTTCTTATTGTCTCAATCTTTGATAAGTCTTTTATAAACACACCGTTCTTTACAGCAAGCGCTGTGGTTATCATCGTTACGGTCGGTATTGCAAGCCCGAGCGCGTGTGGACATGCGATAACAAGTACAGTAATACCAAGTGTTATCGCCGCCACAAACGGAAGTCCGAGCAAAAGTGACCATACCAATATAGCCACAAGAGCAGTGACTCCCGCAACAAGTGTAAGTATTGCTGATGCTTTATCTGCAATCGCTTGTGAATTTGGTTTAGTTTGTTGTGCTTGTGCTATCAAGTTTTGTATCTTACCTACAGTTGAATGTTCCCCCACGCGAGTAAGCCTTACAGTCAGAGAGCCGTCAAGAGCAATGGACCCAGCGACGACGTCACTGTCTTCTTTTTTATCTACTGGCTTAGACTCACCACTTATGAGCGACTCGTTAACATTTGAAGAACCGTTTATCACTACACCGTCTGCGGGAATCTTCTCCCCTGGTTTTACAAGTACTATATCTCCTTCTACGAGCTCTGCTGTATCCACATCTTCTTCTTTTCCGTCTTTAATCCTATGCGCACGGTTAGGTAAAAGCTTTGCAACTTCTTTAAGAGCGTTTCCAGCAGATGCTGTAGAGCGTGCTTCTAAGTAATGCCCAAAGAGTAGTACCCAAATAAGAGTTGATATCTCAAGATAGAATTCAACATTAAGTGACGCAATAAAAGTAGACGAAGCAGAAAACAAATACCCAGATCCAACAGCAAGCGACACTAGGGTCATCATCCCGTATTTCTTAGACTTTATTTCATGCCATGCATGCTGAAAGAAAACAATTGAGAAATAAAAGATAACAGTAGCAATACCAAACTGCACATACTTACTCAAACCAAGTTCAATATTTAACAACCTTGAAACTATATCGCTACTGAAGACAAGAGGTATCAGAAGAAATGTAACAATCCAAAACCGACGCAAAAACTCCTGCGCCGAACCGTGACTCATCGCATCCATATGGCTACTGTGATTTTTATGTTCTTTATTGAGAGCGTGTTCGTGACAATTACTCATATATTTTAGCTTAATTTATTATCTCAATTATACACTACAACCAGCTCCTCTTTGTATTTGTGTTGGTTGCATTTCTTCAAGAATCCTTGAATACCCTTGCCCGCTTGAATAAGTAGAACTCAAAACCTCTTTTGGATCTATATCTTTCCAGTCAGAGCCTTTCTGTCCGAAGTATTCTGCAAGAGTAAGATAAGTTTCTGGAAACCAATACGAATTTACTTTAAGTGCTATATCGTACATTTCCGCTTCACTTACATTTTCTGATGCAAGCAGTTCAAGGAGCCCTAGCATTGCCATACCATGATTACAGTCTGGAAAATGTACAGAATTACCACAACATGGGCGGTAAATATTTTTTGATACTCGCTCTACTAAAGCCTGTTGTTCTTGTGTAAGAGTTATGAAAGCATGCTTACTATAATGTTCCATTGCATTTCCAACTGATAACCCCCATCCACCAGTTGAAGCAAACTTTCCTGCATCTCCCCCGTATTTTTCGTCAGTCATAGGGCCTTCTTCTAAGATTCTATTTTTATTAGCAAGCCCAAATGCCCAAAGCATATTAAGCAGTACCTTCGAATTTTCACTATTCATTACAATATTTCCGCTATCTACACCATAAAGTAACTCCATAGCGCTGTCATCAAGACCACCTCTCTGTGCATAAAGCTCTTCAAATTTAACTTTATCTATTACACCCGTATCTACCATCTGCTTACCTAAATCATTCCATTTTATAGGTAATATTACTCCATTAGCTGAAAGTACAGCTTCTTCAAGATCTATAAGATTTACAACTAGTTTTTCTTTTGTGTCTGCACTTACGAACAAAAAAGCAACGAGTGCTATACCTATTATTGTTATAAGTGTTTGGCTTAATGTTATTTTTTTTGTACTCATATTATTGGTTTTTTACAACATTAGCACTAAGCTTTACTGTGATTTCAGGAGTTGTTATAGAATTTGTCTTTACAGTAAGCTCTCTTGTGATCTTACCTACGCCGTCTGGACCATGTGCTAGTGGGTCATATATTGCAGTCAGAGTCTCCTCACCTCCGGCAGGTATAACCACATATCCGCCTGTTGCACTATGCATCCCAAACTTCATCTTTCCTATTATACCCTCTGTACACATACAGCTAGTTATTGCAGATTTGATTATTACATCTTGCTCTCCTTCATTTGTAAGAATATATGTTGTCTCTACTTTACCAGCAAATATCTCAATTTCTCCAAAGTCGTGACTTTCTCTATCTACACTGATTACAGATGCAATCTGCTGATTACTTTCTGATTTTTTACCATTAGAGATAATTATTGCAGAAGTGATTATCGCTATTGCAAATATTATTATAATTATTGTAAATTTATTCATATTGTTATTTTTATTTAATTATTAATTATTTACCTTCATCTATATCAACTTCAATAGAAACTTCCATCTCTGGATTATTCAAATCATTGGTTGGTATAAATATTGTTCTTTTAAACACATCTACTGGCTCTTCGTGGAAATCAGGATCAAAGACTACAGTAAGCTCAGCTTCACCACCTGTTGATATTGCAGAGGATGAAATACTTGCTGAAGTACAGCTACAGCTAGTTGTTATGTCTCCTATTTTAAGCGTCTCAGTTCCTTCATTTTTAATAGTAAATGTTGCCTCAACCTTCCCGCCAAATTGTGGTATCACGCCGAATTTATGTAATGTCCGATCAACTGTTATTTTGGGACTCGAAGTCTGAACCTGTTCTTCTATTGTCCTTTCTTTATACTCTCCAACTTCTGTAAATGGATAATTGTCCTCTTCCCAATGAATCATACCGCCTGCAGAGCTTTTTATATTCGTATAACCAAGCGATTTCATAATATCGTACGCAGTCTTACTTCTTGCACCACTTCTACAGTAGATAATAATTTCTTTGTCTTTCATATTTTCTCCTAGACCAATGCCTGCAAGAGAGTTTGCAGAAAGCTCTTGTACAGGAAGTAAGAGCGCATTTTCAAGATGTACTTCTTCGTACTCCTCTAGTGTTCGTACATCAAGCAGTACTATATCTTCACCATTTTTAATTTTTTCTGCTACATTAGCAGGGTAGATCTCATGTGCTTCTACCATTTCGTCTTCATGATGTTCATCATTCATCATTGTGTTGTGTCCTGTATTCATAGTTAGGAAGTATCCAGCTCCTAAAACTACTATGATAACTACGATTATTGTTGTAATATTGTTTGAATTCATTTTTTTAGATTAGATAGTAAAATACACTCGTTTATAGAGTGTTAAGCGAGCGTAAATCTAAAACCTCAATTATTAAAGTCTAAAATCACTATTCGCTCTAGCATATGCATATGTGTCTAATTTATTTCTTAATGCTATCCACTTGAGTATGCGCAAAAATACAGGGTAAGTCGTGGGTCTAGTATAAAAATATCTAAAGTTTGTAACTAGATTATCTAGAAAATTCGCTGGTTTTATAAAAAGTAAAACAAATGCTACAGACAAAAGTATAAGTGCAATACTCAAACTAGAGGTAGTTACGCCCTCACTAAGAGCCTGTATACCAGATATGTGATGGCTTGCCATAGCTATAGCATTGTCCATATATGAACAATCACTACCCATTGCTATAGGGCATGTGCCGTCTTCAGTATGATTAATGGCACCAATAGTAAATACACCTAAAGTACTTATAAGTACAAGAAATACTACAAATAAAAATATAGACTTCTTTTTCATAGAGGTATTATATCACAATTTTAATCAAGCAAATCTTTTACAGAACTCACATCTGCATCTGGAGTATTTGCTAGATACTTAATTTTATCTGAATGATTATCTATCCATTTTTTCATTCTTGGATTAGTTTTTATATTCTTAAGTTCGTCTATTTCAAAAAATTCTAATTTCTGCCCTTCATTACCAAGTTTTACTTTTAATCTTTCTTCATCTGTCATATGTGCAAAGTATCTATATCGTTCTCGGTCAGGCTTACCTATGTATGTTATATTAGATGGCACTACGCCTATTTCTTCTTGAACTTCACGCTTCAAAGTCTCAAGTGGTGTTTCGCCGTCCTCCATTGTGCCACCTATTAGGCTCCAAGTATCTGGGCTTGGAATAGTTGGTATGTCGTCTCTCAAGAGCATGAGTAGTTTCCCGTCGTGAAAGATTAAAGCAGTTGCTGTAGCTGTATCTTTTTGCATAGTTTTATTTTATCAAATTTTTATCCTTTGATACCCTCTTATATTCAAAATAAGAATATACAAAAAGGTATATAACACTCGCAATTACTGGCACGAGTACAAACCAAATAAGCTGGTTTGGGAAAAATAGACCGATAATTATAATCACCGCTATTGCTTTAAATAATTTACCGCCGATGCTATGAGTCTTCTCCCATACTTTGTCATTGCTTAGTGTCCACGGCGTCCTTATCCCTATAAACCAATTTCTTTTCATATGTGACATTAGGCCTCCAATATAATAAAAGAGTATTGCAATAGCTGGGACTATAGCTTGAGTCATATTAAATTCTACAATACCATTCCAAATAACAACTAAAAGGAAGATATAGAACAAAAATAAAGTTAATATAACAATAAAACTATCGTAGTATTTTCTAAATTTTTCAATATTCTCTTTAAGCGGATCCATTTTTGGAATTAGGATAAACAAAATCCACATGCCAAGCATTATAAAAGGGGCTATGAATAATCCCCAAAATTTTGACATATAGCCATCTACCTCGCCTTTAGTGTTCCAATGTGAAGCGACTTGGTCTGGAAAATGTGAGTAGAAATAAATACCAATAATAAAAGTTAGTATTATTAGTGCCAAGACGATTTTTGAACTTTTTCTCATGTATTTATTATATCAGAACTCGACGATTAAAACGTGGAGCAGTCTATAAGCCTACATCTGTTTCTGCGTTTTGATCTTGTAATTACTCCTGATAGTTTTGTAAAAAATATATTCATAATGTTTTTAAAGTTATCCACAATTATATTGTTGGTTTTCTACTTTGTTTCTAGTATAATTACAGTATAGAAAGAAAATAGAAAGTCTGCAAATTAGTTATCCACAGTTTTAATTTAAATATTATGCTTACAAAGAAACAAAAAGAAGTATTTGACTACATAGAAAAATACACCAGAAGAAACAGCTACGCGCCTTCCTTACATGAGATACGCAAGCACTTCAAGCTAGCTTCTGTTTCTACCGCACATCATTATGTAGATAAACTCAAGAAGCTTGGACTTCTAAACAAAGAGGATCAAAAGTCCCGCTCTATAGAGTTAGTGCAGAACGGCAGGATGGTTAGCATCCCTATCTTCGGCCTCATCTCCGCCGGCTCCCCCATTGAAGCGATAAGTAATCCAGAGCAAATACAAGTACCTGAGAACATGGTCTCAAACTCTGGCAAACACTATGCACTTAAAGTCACCGGCGACTCTATGATAGACGAAGGAATCTTTGACGGCGATACAGTAGTGATACGTGAACAATCTACAGTGAGAGATGGTGAGTCCGCAGTTGCATACCTACCAGACCAAGACTCTGCAACACTTAAGAAAATATACGTACAGAAAAACCGAGTAAAGCTCCAGCCAGCCAACCCAAAGCTAAGCCCGTTCTACGAGACCAACATACAAATCCAAGGTAAAGTCGTGGGTGTATTGAGAAGTTTTTAGTATTTGATAATACCACCACAATGTGCTATTTTCAGAAGTAGAAAACTTTAATCTGAGTAAGTAAAACAAACAGAAAGGGGGTGCTATATGCCAAACACAACATCTGCATTTGCAGCATTTGGTAGAAGATTTTTAAGCAAGATAATTTTCTTTAGTGGCATATTAATCATGTGTGTAGGATCCCTAACTGTTTTAATTATCAATATGGGTAGTAAGTTTGCTTTATTGGTTATGATATTTGGTGCAATGATTACGTTCTTAGGGACACGCACCTCATACATTATGAGATCGATTAGAAAGTCTAATTAATAAATCTTCAGAAAGGAGCACTTTATACTATGAATAGCAGAGCGACTAGCTTTACGTCATGGCCTCAAACATGGATTAGTTTGCTTTTTGTTTTAACGGGTATATTTATTATGTTTGCTGGTGTTGTAATAGCAGCAATCGGCTGTCTTTCAGAACACCTACTCCTTGGTGGGGGCGGTGGAATAAGTATAATCGCAATTGGTGTTATGGTTTGGGGTATAGGGTCACGTCTTCCAGATATATTAGATCTGATTAAGAGAAAGACTGGGTGGTAGATATTAACCCGATCACAAACTCACTAAATGAGAAAACTCGTTTCAGTGAGTTTTCTTGTCTTAAATTTTGCGTTTTTTAGAAAATGTTGTACAATAGCTAGGTCATTTAGAAATAAATGGCCCCATCGTCTAACGGTTAGGACAACAGGTTTTCAATCTGTCAATCGGAGTTCGATTCTCCGTGGGGTCACAAAAAGTAAAAACCCCGAAGCTTAAGCTTCGGGGTTTTTACTTTTTGTGAAGCCGGAATATGTCGTGAATACTTGGAACGACAATGAGGCGGGGTCGCGAGTGCTTAGTATTTTTATAACAAAGTGAATAAAAATAGTTAGCAACTTGTGATACAAAATTTAAAACAAAAAAGCTCACGGGACGAGCTTTTTCGTCTTGTGGCTTATGGCTTATTTATCTTATCAATATTATTCATTCGACCATGCGAATGGCTTTTTTTCGTCGCTTATAAGATTTTCAAATTCATCTTCAGATAAGATATTAAAAGGTGTAGCTTTTAATCCACCTATAAAGTTGAAGCCAATACAATTATCCGTGTTTACGATCATTGGCATCTCACTTATCCTAGAATTAGATCTTGCTGGTAAAAGCTTCCAGACTTTCTCCAAAAGACTTTTATTAGTACAAACAAGAAACCTCTTATTTTTTTCTTCTAATATAAGAGCATGGAATGATCCTATAAGCCCTGAATTTGAACATAATTCTAGATAATAACCGACTTCATAGGTGTAATCAGACAATCTTTTTCCCATTAAATCACTTAAGTCCTTAGGCAATGTCTCTATTTCCATAATATAAATACCCCTTTCTATAATCTATTATTTACATTCATCAAGTTAAATTTTCCTACCTCCAAAAATAACATTTCTACACTATTTGTCAAATTTACTGAACAACTCAACGAGTTAAGTTGTTCATATTAAAGCCACTCATACCCTTCTGGAACCTCAAGCGTATTTGCATCTTTGCCATCCCAAACAATCTCTTCGTTCACTACCATGCTCGTGATAAGCGGTTGGTACTCATGCTCTTTCTCATTTACTCTTTTACCAAGTATTTCTGCAGTATCACCCTCCTCTACCTCTACAGGCAATGCGAAAAACACTGGCCCGTCGTCATAAATGTCTGTCACGAAGTGCATCGTAACCGCAGTTGCCGGAGCACCTGCTTTTATAACTGCCTCATGCACATGTATGCCATACATACCATCCCCACCAAACTCCGGTAGCTTCCCTGGGTGAATATTAAAAGTAGTCTTAGGGTCAAGACTTTTTGTGAGCTTGAGCCAGCCTGAAAGCGCTGTCCACTCTGCCCCAGAGTCTTTTATGATTTCCGCGTAACGTTCAGCAGTAAAAGGTTTTTCAAAATATATAAAAAGTATACCAAGCTTATCAGCTCGCTCTTTTACTCCCCCGTTCTCATGATTTGAGACGACTGCAACTATTTCGTAATTTAAATCTGGATTATTTCTTGACTGTGTTACCAAGTTTTCAAACCCAGAACCACCTCCGTCTTTAGTACCAGAAGAAAATACTATTATTTTAGGCTTATTTATCATTTAGAATGCTTATCTTTTACTATTTGTCCGAAATCACTCTTATTCCAGACTCTCTCATGAATATAGAAAAATATAAATTTAAGCGCCTGAATAGCAGAAGCTTCTATAAGTGACATATTAAAATTACCAGTAAAATACAATAATACAAAAAAAGACACTGCAAACCCTACAATAAACCAGCTTACTGATTTGAAGAATGTTCTATGATGATGATCATGAAATACCATGCTTATATTGTAACAGCTTTTTTGTTACAATAGAAACCAAATTCAAGATAGATTAGGGGCGATTAGCTCAGCTGGTTAGAGCGCATCATTGACGTTGATGAGGTCACAGATTCGACTTCTGTATCGCCCACAAAATTAAAAGATTGTCCTATCAATCTTTTAATTTTGTGGGAGGCGGAGCCATGTCGTGAATACTTGGAACGACGGCGAGCCGGGGTCGAGCGCACTTAGTAGAATTGGAGCATAGCGAACAATTATACTTAGTGACGGGTGACCACAAGAAAATTATGAAGATTTTAAGCATAGAAACAAGTTGTGACGAGACAGCTATAAGTATAGTTGAAGCGGATGGCAAAGAATTCAAAATTCTTGGAAATGCGCTTATCTCTCAAATAGAACACCATAAAGAATATGGTGGTGTTTTCCCTACTATTGCCAAACGTGAACATATAAAAAACCTACCGATTCTATTAAAGAAAGTATTAAAAGAAGCAAGTATAGAAAATTCCAAAGAAAATGACATAGACGCCATCGCTGTAACTGCAGGCCCTGGGCTTGAGCCAGCACTTTGGGTAGGGATTAATTTTGCAGAAGAACTTTCTCTTGCGTGGAATAAACCTATTATTCCTGTGAACCATATGGAGGGGCACGTTTTTTCAGCTCTTCTGAAAGAGAGCAAAAAAAACGAATTTTTAATTTTAAATTTTAAATTTCCAATGTTGGCTCTGCTAATATCGGGCGGACATACACAGCTTGTACTTTCAGAAAAACATTTAGAATATAGGATACTTGGCGAGACGCTCGACGATGCAGTTGGCGAAGCATTTGATAAAGTCGCAAGGATGATGGGGCTTCCGTATCCAGGGGGGCCCGAGATATCAAAGCTTGCCTCTCTCTCGCCAGATCATGAAGAATATAAATTCCCCCGCCCGATGATTCACCACGACACTTGTGACTTCTCGTTTTCAGGGCTTAAGACTTCTGTACTTTATACACTCAAAAAGATTCCAGAACTTACAGAAGATATAAAACAAAAAGTATCGAAAGAGTTTGAAGACGCTGTCATAGAAGTACTGATTTCTAAAACAAAAAAAGCTCTCACGGAAAGTGGAGCGCAAACATTTGTTATAGGTGGTGGTGTTTCTGCTAATCAGAAAATAAAATCAGCTTTTCAAGAGCTAATAAAAGAAGAGTTTTCTGAAACTACGCTTTACACACCAGAGAGAGAACTTTCTACAGATAATGCGATAATGATAGCTGTCGCTGGGTACTTTAGGTACATACAAAACCCAGAGAAATATAAAAGAGGTATAGATATAAAAGCAGACGGAAATTTATCTTTAGGATAAACATTTGACAAAATACTACTATCTATATATAATACTAGATTAGTTCTTTATAGAAAAAGGAAAGGAGGTTTTTGAGGAAATTTTTATTTAAATTTTTTGATCAAAATCTACTAAACAAGGGGATAACGATGACTGCAACGAAGAAGAAAACAGATTTAGAAAATGTAGCAATACCTTCTGATTGTGAAGTATTCATGCATTACAGACCAGCAAACATGCGATCGACTGATACCGAAGATATCAATAAGAAATTTACTGATAGTAGTGGTATAGTCTTGTTAGATGCTGGCGATGAAAATTCAGAAAAGAGTACTTTATTTAAAGTAAACGGTACTGTCAAACAATTTTTATTGACACCTTCATTTACAATGCCACCTAAGAATGTTTCTAATGCGGTAATACACTGTTTTAAAAATATTGACAATCATGAAGACAGAGATTGTAAAAAGAGAAGGTGTGGCACAGAAATGGGATCTAAAGATTGCGCAAAAGAGATGATCAGACCTTATTTAGTAGAAATAGAAAAGAATTTGTAGGCCTACAAATTCAACCGAACTCAATAGATACTCCCCCCCTATTGGGTTGACGGGATTCGCATTAATTGTGGATCCCGTCTTTTTTATTTGGCTATTTTAGCCATATTTTGCTATTATTTTAGGAAATGGACGATAAATTCTTAAAACCATACAATCCACAGGAAACTGAGGACAAAATCTACAAACTCTGGGAAGAAGGTGGTTTTTTTAACCCAGATAATAATAAAACTGACTCTAAAGAGACTTTCTCTATAACACTTCCCCCTCCAAACGTAACCGGCACACTCCATATGGGACATGCCGCAATGCTTGCGATTGAGGACATACTCGTGCGTTACAACAGGATGAAAGGCAAAAAAACTCTCTGGGTTCCAGGGACTGACCACGCAGCGATAGCGACACAATCAAAAGTTGAAGAAATATTATATAAAAAAGAGAAAAAGACACGACATGATTTAGGGCGCGAAGAATTTTTAGATCGTGTAAATAAATTCGCGAGAGAAAGTCATGACACCATCATAACTCAAATCAAAAAAATAGGTGCGTCTGTAGACTGGACTCGTGAAGCTTTCACGTTGGATGATGAGAGAAACTTTGCTGTACGAACTGCATTTAAAAAAATGTACGATGATGGACTCATCTATCGTGGTAAAAGGATTGTAAACTGGGATCCAAAAATGCAGTCAAATGTGTCTGATGATGAAGTAGAAAGAAAAGAAGAAAAATCTCCCTTCTATTATCTTCAATATGGTCCTTTTGAGATTGGTACTGCCCGTCCTGAGACAAAGTTTGGCGACAAGTATGTAGTTATGCATCCTGATGATGACCGCTATAAAGAATACAAACATGGCCAAAAGATTGACCTAGAGTGGATCAATGGACCTATAACCGCGACTGTTCTAAAAGACGAAGCAGTAGATATAGAGTTTGGAACAGGTGTGATGACGATAACGCCATGGCATGATGCGACTGATTTTGAGATTGCGCAAAGGCACAACCTAGATACAGAACAAATAATTGATTTTAAAGGAAAGCTTTTACCAATCGCAAAAGAGTTTGAAGGGATTCATATAAAGAAAGCCCGCCCAATGATAGTTGAAAAACTAAAAGAAAAAGGGCTCGTCACAAGAATAGACGAGGATTATACACTCAACCTTGCTACAAATTATCGTGGTGGCGGAGTGCTTGAACCTCAGATAAGAGACCAATGGTTTATTGATGTAAATAAAAAGTTTAAACTTGAAGACTCAAAAATAGATGCTATTAAAAGTGGTGAGGAGACAAGCCTGAAAGAAATAATGAAAAAGACTGTAGAAAGTGGGCAGATTGAAATAATCCCTAAGCGTTTTGATAAAACATATTTTCATTGGATAGATAAGCTTCGTGACTGGAATATAAGTCGTCAAATCTGGTATGGACATAGAATACCTGTATGGAATAAAGCTGGAGAGACATATGTTGGAGTAGAAGCGCCAGAGGGCGACGGCTGGCAACAAGACCCTGACACACTTGATACATGGTTTTCATCTGGACTGTGGACGTTCTCCACTCTTGGTTGGCCAAAAGACACACAAGATATGAAAGATTTTCATCCGACAGATGTTATAGAAACTGGTGCTGATATCTTATTCTTCTGGGTAGCAAGAATGATATTGATGTCTGGATACTTACTCGGTGACATACCTTTTAGAAAAATTTACTTACACGGGATGGTACTAGACGGAAAAGGACAGAAAATGAGTAAGACTAAAAATAACGGCATTGATCCACTTGATATGACAGAAAAATATGGAGCAGACGCAGCGCGAATGTCTCTGATAGTAGGAGCGCCGCCTGGAAATGACATAAGTTTGTCAGAAGATAAAGTTAGAGCATATAAAAACTTTGCCAACAAAATGTGGAACATAACACGTTTTGTGCTTTCAAGTATTGATGAAAAAAATATAAAAGAAAGACCAGCTTTGAGTGAGCGTGATGAAAAGTGGATGAAAAGTCTGGACGAAATTACAAAAACTATATCTGAAAATATAGAGGGATATAGACCAGACTTTGCAGCAGATGAAATATATCATTTTGTATGGCATGAATTTGCAGACAAGTATCTTGAAGAAGTGAAACCTATTCTTGAAAATGGAGATGAGGATGACAAACAATCTGCACAGTGGACACTTTATACTATACTTACTACATGTCTAAAGCTTCTGCATCCGTTTGCACCGTTTGTGACAGAAGAGATATGGCAACACCTACCAGAGAAAGACAGTGATATGCTTATCGTAGCTAAGTGGCCACAATAAACTTAATTTGATTAATAATGCTTTCATTTCAAACAATATTATTTGCACTTTTAGGAGGAGTACTCCCTGCCCTCCTGTGGCTTTGGTTCTGGCTTAAGCAAGACAAGAAACGCCCTGAGCCGAGAGGACTAATACTGCTCGCATTTGTAGTAGGAATGATAGCTGTCCCTGTAGTATTACCATTTGAAAAATTTGCCGACTCATATTTTACTGGAACTGCAGTAATAATAATATGGTCTGCCATTGAAGAAATATTTAAATATACTTTCGCTTACTTTGCAGTTTTACGCAGAAAAGCGATGGATGAACCCGTAGACGCAGTGATCTATATGATAACTGTAGCGCTTGGATTTGCAGCTCTTGAGAACACATTATTCCTTATAAATCCAATAACTGATGGTAGTTTTGTAGACACTATAATAAACGGCAACTTAAGATTCCTAGGTGCGACACTCTTACATACACTATCGTCTGCAACTATCGGTGTTATGATTGCCCTTTCTTTCTACAGAAAGAAAGCTCTAAAAAAAGTATATGTTGTATATGGACTTATTATGGCGATTCTGTTGCATAGTCTATTTAATTTTTTTATAATGAAGGGAAGTGGAGATAAGTTGTTAACTATATTTGTATTTGTATGGATTGGGATAGTTATACTTATACTTCTTTTTGAAAAGATCAAACGAATTAGAAATAAAAAATTAATTATAAAATAAAACTATGGCAAAGAAACCATCATTTTTTGAAAGACTAACCGGAACAGTCAATGTCGACGACTACGGCGTAGAAGAAACTATTGAAGTAGAAACTCTTTCAGAAGCTCCTGCATCACCTGATCTTGAGGACGATTGGATGGAAGAAGAAAATAATGAAGGACAGCTTACTGTAGATGTATATCAAAATCCAGATGAGATTATTATAAAAGCACTTGTTGCTGGAGTACGTCCTGAAAACTTGGATGTATCTATAACACGAGACATGGTAACAATAAAAGGAAAGCGTGAAGAAGCAAAACAAGTTACAGAAGATAATTATTTCTATAAAGAGCTTTACTGGGGTTCATTCTCAAGGACTATCTTACTTCCACAAGAGATTGAGGTGGACGAATCCACAGCTAGCGAAAAGCACGGCCTACTCACACTCGTAATGCCTAAAGTAAACAAAGAGAAACAAACTAAACTTAAGATAAAAACAGGGTAAAGTAAAACAAAAAACCACTCAAATGAGTGGTTTTTTGTTTTTGTGCTGGGGGGCGGGCTTGAACCGCCGACCCTTTGTGCTTCAAACAAATGCTCTACCAACTGAGCTACCCCAGCATATAACCCTGAAATTATACTTTATTTGTGGACTATCGTCCAATACCAAATTGATCTAATAATCCACCTATTCCATCTGCTTTATTACCTAGGTTTTGTATGCTTTCTGCCCCTCCTTTTATACCATCATATGTATCTATAAGACCTCCTAGATGTGGTTGAATAAAATAATAATACAAAATTACCGGCACACCAAATATAACTGCCCAATAGATAAGGCGAGTTACATTGCCAAATATCGCATGTCGGCGCATCTTGCGAAGGAGTTTATTGTTGTCTCTTGTAAGCTCTAAAAGCTCTTTCATCTCTCTGTCATTCATTTGTTTATTTTAACAGAAAAAAACCCCCTATGCCATAAACATAGTGGGGTTTTAGTAAGTCTACTCAGACCTTGTTAAAACGAAGAGGTTTTAATTCGCCAGAGCAAATCATTAGCAAGGCATTGTCATTATGACGAGAACCTTATCCTGTAATTCTCTTAGGCGCTCTTGATTTGTATCAAACTTCTTCTGCGCCTTGTCTACTTCACTCTCAAGTTTTCTTTTGTTCTTAAGTGCAAAATCCGCATCCCAATAACCATTGTGTTTATCGCGATTGTGCATTGAACGTTCCATGCCGTCATTCCAGAACTGAAGCAGTTGTTTACTACTAGTCACCTCAAGGATAACTTCGTTTTGATCAATCTGGAGTTTAAAGAACTCATCTAATAACTGCTGATTCGCATTACTCATATTGCTCTCCTTTCAGTTTGCCGTTTTTAAAGTATTAAATTAGAGACAACATTATACTACTATACCAAATTATTACTCCGGTGTGATTATAACAATATTTATATAATATGTCAAGTGCAGAATGCTCACTTTTTATTGCCCTTGGCAAGAACGCTTATTTTATTCACTTATCCCCTTGGCAGGAGTCGAACCCACATCAATCCCTTAGGACGGGACTGTTCTATCCATTGAACTACAAGGGGCTGTAGTATAAGCATGGTAACAAAAAACCACCGCGACGTCACGTTACGGTGGTTTTTTGTTTTAGTCATTTAAGTCGGACTTATATTCCAAGCATTGTGGAAAGCTTGTCTTTATCAAATCCTACCGTCATCTCTTCATCTACATAGATAACTGGCACTCCCATCTGTCCGCTTTTTTCTATCATTTCTTTTCTCTTTTCAAGGTCTGCTGATACATCATGTTCTGTATATTCAACATTTTTTTCTTTAAAAAACTCCTTGGCAAGCTGACAGAAGTGACACGTTGGTGTGCTGTAAATTGTTACATTCTTCATATTATTATCTTAATTAACTTATATATTTATATTATAGCATAGGTGTCAAGACACTCTAAAACCAACTAAACACTTTCTGCCAGAAAGTCTTTTTTATCTCTTTATTACTAAAGCCCTCGTCTTCTGGATTGTCTACGATTATTATCATTTCCTCGCCGTCTTTCCCCACCTCAAACTTACTCCTCACCTCTTGCTCTATTCCCCGCTCTGTACTCAAACGCTCTATCTCCTCACGCAAAGATTCTTCTCTGCCCTCTAACTCATTTAGTACTTCTTTTTGTTCTATTCGTCTTAGTCTTGTGTCTCTCTCTTTTTTATACATACTCCACACAGCAAAAGCTAGCCATATAACAATAAATCCTAAGATTACGAGAGTTACTTTTGAGTAAAGCAATCGTTTGAATCTTCTTTTTTCGTGAAAATCTAACATGCAAATTATTATATATATGATACACTATACGCTATGTTATTCCACAAAAAGACACAAAAAGCATTAAAAATCTTCTCAATAATAGTCGGTATCTTCATTATCATCAGCATGATAATGCTCTACGCACCGATACTACCTTCATCTGGAGGTTCACACACTCCACCACCTTTAGGGCTCTAACCTTTCATCATTTTTAAGAACACATCTTGAGGGATATTTATTTTTCCTCTGGCTTGCATCTTTTTCTTGCCTTTTTTCTGCTTTTCACGAAGTTTCATTTTTCTAGTTATGTCACCTCCATATAAGTGCCCTGTGACGTCCTTTTTGAGCGCTGATAGAGTTTTAGAAGAGATAATGCGTCCAAGTGACTGCGCTTGTATCTTGGTCACAATCATCTGTCTCGGAAGTACTTTGTAAAGTTTTTCTACAGAATTCTGCGCCTCTTCTTCAAGGCGTTTTTTAGACACTACTTTTGTAAATGCTGGCACTAACTCTTCAGCCACAAGTATATCCAGACGCGCCACATCTGCATCTCGCATCTCGCCTATCTTGTAAGAAATAGAAGCGTACCCTGCTGACACACTTTTTAATTTATCAAAAAACCCTCGCATCAGCTCCCTCAAAGGAAGCTGTGCATGCATTTTTATTCGTCCGTCACCAAACACATCAGAATTACCTTGCTCCGCTTCATGCTCAAACATAAGTTGAGTTATCGGACTTATATAGTCATTCGGAGTTATTATTTCAATATTTACCCATGGTTCACTGATACTTTCTATGTCACCAAAATCTGGAAACAAAGAAGGGGAGTAGATGCGCTCTATTTTTCCATTCTTAGATTTAATGTCATACATAATACTCGGAGTCGTAACCACCACATCCACATCAAACTCTCTATGAAGCCTTTCTACAAAGATTTCCATATGAAGAGTCCCTAAGAAACCTATCCTAAATCCCCTTCCAAGTAATCCTGAAGCTTCTTCCTCAAAAGAAAAAGATG
>Ga0209041_1000127_pt1 | contig 64445 bp, 72 predicted proteins | sample SaaInlV_100m_DNA_4_FD_184647 | JGI IMG/M metagenome (GOLD analysis project Ga0209041, IMG submission 184647) | Marine microbial communities from expanding oxygen minimum zones in the Saanich Inlet - SI037_S2LV_100m_DNA (SPAdes) (version 2) | ecosystem: Environmental > Aquatic > Marine >... | reverse complement strand
CAATGCTTTGATTCGACTTATACCTTTTATTAAAATCGTCACGCTCTAACATTCTTGCAAGATTGTATTGCGAAGCCAGCTTAATAATTCCTTCTGCACCAAGCTTGCTGCTCCATTCGGAATTAAATCTCACATCAGTTAATTTTGGATCTAATATCTTAAAAACCTGCTTTTTATATGATTTGGCATTCTCTTTTATTTCGGTTTCATTTAAAGCTGGTCTAGTTTTATTTTTTCCAGAGGGGTCTCCAATCATGCCTGTAAAGTCGCCAATTAAGAAGATGACCTGATGTCCCAATTGTTGAAAGTGTCTCAACTTATTGATAAGCACTGTATGCCCAAGATGCAAATCAGGTGCTGTTGGATCAAAACCAGCCTTAACAATAAGCTGCTTCTTTGATTTCAGTTTTGCAAGCAATTCATCTTCACTGATTAGCTCGTCAACACCTCGTTTAATTAAATTGAGATTTTCTTTCATAAATTATCATTTATTATAGTATTTAATCTGTTAAATGTTAGAAATCTTATGACTGAACAAAAAAAGACTCAATTTGTTTTTAAGCCAATTATTCGGGGTATCGCTATCACAGACAGCGAGGAATTATTTCCTGTTGGAAAAGTATACTGTGTCGGCAAAAACTATGCTGATCATGCTAAAGAGATGGGCGGCACGGTAGACAAAGATCAACCATTTTTTTTTAGTAAGCCTCCTCAAGCTATTACTCAGGCAAATACTATTCCCTTTCCCTCTCAAACAAGCAACCTGCATCATGAAGTTGAATTGGTTGTATTTTTAAAATCAAGCTGTTCGAATATCACGCCATCAGAGGCAAGTCAGCATATTTTTGGATATGCTGTTGGGGTTGACCTAACTAAAAGAGATCTTCAGGCCAATGCAAAAGAACATGGAAAACCATGGGACCTTAGCAAAGGGTTCGATAATTCTGCTCCAATATCTAGCATTCTTAAAAAAGAGGAATACCTATTAGATAGTGGAAGCATTTCGCTTACAGTGAATGGTGAAGAAAAACAGTTAAGCAATATCTCACACATGGCTTGGAAAGTTGATGAGTTAATAAGCTGTCTATCCAAATTCATCACGCTTAGGGCTGGAGACATTATTTTTACTGGCACACCAGCAGGCGTTGGCAAACTCAACCCATTAGATAAGGTTCATGCCAGCATTGAAGGTGTTGGCACTGCATCATTCCAACTCAATCAATAAGCTAAACAAGTGGCTGCCTCTCTAAAACCAAGTTTAAAGAATTTGCCGTTTGTAGTCATGGCAATCCTTGGGGCGATTGCGATTTATGATGCAGGCATAACTAAAGAAGAGGCTGTGCCAGAAATTGTTTCTGAAACATTGCTGCTATCTCCAAAAAATGAACAGGGATTTAACACTAAAAATATCCATATTGTTAAAGAAGGTGAAAATCTCTCAGTAATATTTGAAAAATATAAGGTCTCATTAAATGATACTTACAAAATTTTTAGGAAAGATAAATCTGGTGAAGTAAAAAATATTTTACCAAAAGACAGGCTCGTATTTTCATCTCTAAATAATATTTTACAAAAAATAACTATTTATAAGGGGTCTCTCTTGTCTTTTGAAATTGAGATTTTGCCAGAAATTAGAATTAAAAAAAATATTAGGAAGCCTGAGCTCATTAATTCATTTAAGACAGGGGTGATTGAGTCATCATTCTATTTGGCCGGCTTAAAAAATGAAATCCCTGAAAGTGTCATCATGGATCTGGCGTATATTTTTGGATGGGATGTCGACTTTGTATTTGATATTAGAGAAGGTGATAGGTTCCATCTTCTTTTCGAAACTCCATTTGTTGATGGAGAAAAAATTGAGAATGGGAGTATTTTGTATGCTGAGTTTTATAACAAAAATAAAAGGTACTCTGCCACTAGGTACAAAGGCAAAAATAAAAAATGGGAGTATTTTGATCAAAATGGTGGCAGTCTAGAAAAGGCTTTTTTAAGAGCCCCCTTAGATTTTGCATATGTAAGTTCGCACTTCAATCCAAATAGAAAACATCCGATTTTAAATAAGATAAGGGCTCATAATGGAGTTGATTATGCAGCAAAAAGAGGAACTCCAATTAGAGCTACAGGCGAAGGGGTTATTGAATCTGTTGGTTGGAAAGGAGGTTATGGGAGGACAATAGTCATCCGTCATGGAGGTGAAATAACAACACTCTATGCTCACATGGATAAATATCATCCTGCAATCACCAAGGGGGGCAAGGTAAAACAGAGTCAAACTATAGGCTATGTAGGTGATTCAGGCTTAGCTACAGCACCTCATTTGCATTATGAGTTTAGAATCGGAGAAAAAAGAACAGATCCCTTAAAAGTTGCATTGCCTTCTGCAGAACCATTAGAAAAGTCTGCAATAAAGGAGTTTAAAAATTTAAAAAATAATTACATGGCTATCTCTGATCAGTTATTATCAAAAGACCCTAATGCGCAACTCTTTAAGTAATATTTACATAGGCACCATGAGTGGAACAAGCCACGATGGAATTGATATTTGTGCTATGCGTGGAGAGAAGAATATTCAGCTACTAAGTTTTAAATCCTATAAATATCCTAAGAAATTGCGGCAACAAATTTCTGATGTTATTGAAAAAAAAGTATTGGGTGTAGATCATTATTTTGAGATCAATAAAAATATTGGGTATGCATTTAGTAAATCAATTAATCAGTTTCTGGTCCATGAGAATATAAAAAAAAATAAAGTCTCAGCGATAGGCTTGTCTGGTCAAACGTTATGGCATGAACCAAAAAGGAAATACCCATTTTCTATTCAAGCTGGCGATCCAAAAGTGGTGGCTAGGGAATGTGGCATTAATGTAGTCAGTGACTTTAGAAATGACCATATTAGACTTGGTGGTGAAGGAGCTCCTCTTGTTCCAGAATTTCATAAAAAAATATTTTCTAGAGGTAGGGCTTCGATTTTTATTGTCAATATTGGTGGGATTTCAAACTTTACCTATCTAGATGGGTTAGGAAACTTTTTTGGGTCTGATTGCGGACCAGGTAACGCTCTGATGGACATTTACTGTCAAAAATATCTTGATCTGCCCTTTGATAAAAAGGGAAAGTTTGCAAGCATGGGATCAATTCATGAGCCCTCTCTAAAAAAAATGCTGGCTCATAATTTCTTCAAACAAAATCATCCAAAATCTACAGGAAAAGAAATTTTTAATATGGCGTTTATTCCTAAATCATTGCTAAAAAAATCACTTAATGATGTTCTGGCAACTCTTACAGAGCTAACTGCAATTAGTATTGCTAGATCAATCAGGTCAAGAAAGACATCACCTAAGGAAATAATAGTCTGTGGTGGGGGATTAAAAAATGAATTCTTAATTCAAAGAGCTAGCCATCATACAAAAATTAATTTTTATTCATCAGAAAACTATGGATATAACCCTCAGGCAATTGAAGCCATGGCATTTGGATGGATGGCGCAACAAAGAATTGAAAAAAAGCCTCTTGCTGTAATGGATACTAAGGGGTTACTTGGAAAAATAACGAAGTCTAAATAGTGAAGGATTCTCCGCATCCGCAGGTAGTTTTGGCATTGGGGTTGGTTACTAGGAACCTTGAGCCAGACAAATCTTCGACATAATCTAATGTTGATCCATACAGGTACGGGTATGAAAGAGAATCAAGCAAGATAGTAAAGTCTTTAAAGTTAATAACATCATCATCTCCCGCAGGATCGCCTTCAAACTTAAACCCATATTGAAAGCCAGAACAGCCGCCGCCAGTAACATATACTCTAAAATAATTAGATTCTTGATTAGGCAGGAGAGTTTGAATACGCTTTACAGCGTTAGAACTTAGTGTAATTGAAGAAGATTCATTGCTCATAATATTAATAGTTTATAGGATTAAAATTAGATTCAGTAATAACCGTCAGAAAAAATTCTCTATCATTGGCCCATAAAGAGCTAAAATATTGTTACATGACTTTGTACCTAACTTTTAAAACCCTCCATATTCTATTTATGGTCTCTTGGTTTGCGGGTATTTTTTATCTACCTCGTCTATTTGTTTACCATGCTGAAAGCCAAAGCGAAGAAGCTAAAGCACAACTAGCAATAATGGAAAAAAAATTATTTAAATTTATTACCCCTCTTGGTCTCTTAGCTTTGTTGTTTGGTCTCTTGATGGGTTTTTTAGGATTAAACTGGGCTACCTTTTTTTCCCAAAACTGGATCATTGCAAAGTCGATTGTTGTTCTTGGGTTAGCTTTATATCAAATGTATTGCTGGAAAATATTAAAAGAGCTTCGCACACCAAAACATCAATGGACTGGTTTTAAATTACGTTTATTTAATGAAGTTCCAGTTGTGCTGTTATTAATTGGAATTTTTGCAGCAGTTTTTAAGTTTTAGAAATTGTGTAAATTAGCTGCTTTATGCAGCCCTCTCAAGGAATGAAAATTTAATTTATGGCCAAACTGCCTTTAATTAATTTGGTATAATTTATCCAAGATACACAATGATTTGATTGGCTGGATGTATCTGAATTTAAAAAATAATTAATCATTCACTTAAAAAACCTTTGAAAAGAACAAAATCAGAATCTCTTTTTGAGCAAGCGCAATCCCTTATGCCAGGAGGTGTGAATTCACCAGTAAGAGCGTTTAAAAATGTTGACAGTCAGCCAATATTTTTTAAATCTGCTAAAGGGCCAATTTTAATTGATGAAGACGACAATCAATACATAGATTTTATTGGTTCATGGGGCCCCATGATTCTTGGTCACTCCAATCCAATAGTTCTAGATGCAGTTAAGGCTCAGCTCGAGCTTGGAACAAGTTATGGCGCTCCAACAAGTTTAGAAAATAAGCTTGCTGCTCTAATAAAAAATCAAATCCCATCAATGGAAAAGATGAGAATGGTGAATTCTGGAACAGAGGCTACTATGAGCTGCGTTAGGCTAGCACGAGGCGTTACTGGGAAAAATAAGATTATAAAATTTACTGGCTGCTATCACGGGCATGTTGACTCACTATTGGTCAAAGCTGGATCAGGGGTTTCAACTTTTGGACTACCCGATTCACCAGGCATACCTGAAGAATTAGCAAAATTAACCTACAGCTGCCCTTATAACGATGCGCAAGCAGTTTTGGAAATAGCCAAGGACATAGGGGATGATCTAGCGGCAATTATTGTTGAGCCCATAGCAGGCAACATGGGTTTTGTTCCTGGAGATTTAGAATTCTTATCAACACTGAGAAATATATGCGATCAAAATAATTCTCTTCTTATTTTTGATGAGGTGATGTCTGGGTTTAGAGTTGGGATTGGAGGAGCGCAAGCTATCTACAATATTAAGCCTGATCTAACAGCTCTTGGAAAGGTTATAGGCGGAGGATTGCCTGTAGGTGCATTTGGTGGGAAGCAATCTATGATGGACCAACTTGCCCCTCTTGGACCAATCTACCAAGCAGGAACATTATCAGGCAACCCGCTAGCAATGAGTGCTGGCATTGCTTTAATTGATGCGTTAATCACACAGAACCCATTTGATGCTCTAGAGACTGCTTCAAAAAAATTAATGTTGCATACAAAAACAAAAATGCATGAAAAAGGTATTCCATTCTCAACAGCATCTATCGGAGGAATGTTTGGGTTTTTCTTCAGTGAAGATTTACCAAGAAATTTTGAAGATGTTGTAAAAACTGATGATGAAATGTTTAAAAAATTCTTTAATGTTGCTCTAGATCATGGCTTATACTTTGCTCCTTCGAAATATGAAGCTGGGTTCATTTCTTCAACACATGACCAAATGATACTAGATCAAGCAATGGAAAAAGTTGAGCAAACCATCTTGGAGTTATAAAAATGAAAAATGATATTGCCGCTATTGGAAACGCACTTGTGGATACAGTCTTTAAAGTGCCGCATGAGTTAATTAAAGAGCTAGGCCTTGAAATTGATCAAATGACTTTATCAAGTGCTGAAGAGCATGCGCCCATAATACAAAGGCTTCTTGATTCAGGAGCAGACACTATGTCTGATTGTGGAGGATCTGCAACGAATAGTCTGGTTGCTGCTGCGCGTTTTGGCGCTTCCTGTTTTCATGTCTGCAAAGTTTCAGATGATCAAGATGGAAAGCGCTACTTAAATAGCCTCAAAGATGCGGGAGTTAATCACGGCGGTTTAATGGCTAAAGAGGGTTCTATTCCTACAGGCAAATGTTTAATTCTTGTGACTCCAGATGCAAAAAGAACAATGACTACAGCATTAAATGTTAGCTCTTTAATGGATGAAAATGATTTAGATCTAGATCAAATAGCAAATTCAAAAATTTTTTATATTGAAGGTTATATGGTAACGAGTCCTGAGAACTATCAGGTCACACTCAAGGCATTGAATCATCTCAAAGATTTCCCAGAAGTAAAAATAGCTTTGTCTTTATCAGATCCGGGATTAGTCATGGGGTTTAGAGAAAAATTTAATGAAATTGAATCATTTGGCCTAGACTACCTTTTTGGCAATGCAGATGAAGCCATGGCATTTGCAGAGGCTGAAAATCTTGAAGCGGCATTAACCAGCCTTCAATCTAAATCATATACTTCAATAGTAACCATGGGCAAAGACGGAAGTGCCGTTGTGCAGACCAATGAGATTATCAAAACCCCTAGGTATAAGGGAATGGGCCAACCCATCGATACAAATGGAGCTGGAGACATGTTTGCAGGAAGTTTTCTTTATGCATTGCTGCAAAATAACAGTTTAGGCGCTTGTTCTAAATTTGCTAACTATGGTGCTGCAAAGGTAGTGGAGACTTTTGGACCAAGATTAACTCTCGATGGATATCGTGATGTTTTAAATAATTATCAAAAAAGCTAGCTTATTGCTCTGCTTTCTGATAATTTCATGCGCCTAAATACTTTTAAATATTAAATATGCCAAAAAAAGTGGCTCCAAAAAAATTAACTGCTAAGAAAGCAGCTCCAAAAAAATTAACTGCTAAGAAAGTTGTAACTAAAAGGGCTCCTGCTAAAAAAGCAGCTCCAAAAAAATTAACTGCTAAGAAAGTTGTAACTAAAAGGGCTAATGCTAAAAAAGCAGCTCCAAAAAAATCAACAAGTAATAAAAGAACAACCCCTATCTCCTCCTATAAAGGTAGAAAAGGCGAGAAATACATGAGTGCTGCAATGAAAAAGCATTTTAATGCTGTTTTGATTGAATGGCGCGAACATTTAAAAGAAGAGATGCAAAAAACTTTCGACCACTTAAAAAATAAAGGTGAGTCATATGCAGATCCTATTGATAGGGCATCTCAAGAAGAAGAATTTGCCTTTGAACTTCGTACAAGAGATAGAGAAAGAAAACTAATTAATAAGATTGCTGGCTCCTTAGAACAAATCAAGCAAGATGACTATGGATACTGTTATGCTTGTGGCATAGAGATAGGAGTTAAAAGACTTGAAGCTAGACCCACCGCAACACATTGTATTGACTGCAAAACGCTAGATGAAATTAAAGAAAAGCAACTTGGTGGCTAGTAATCAGACCCCAAAAAGTTTTACCTAAGCTTTTGAACAAAACGATTAAATCATCCTCTTCTAGAACTCCCAAAATTCTTACGGAAAATAAATTTAGTCCTCTTGCTATTGAGGTGATTAAAAAACTAAAGAAAAATAACTTTCAAGCATATTTAGTTGGCGGCTGTGTCAGAGATTCTTTGGTTGGCATAAAAGCAAAAGATTTTGATGTGTCGACCAATGCGACACCCGAAGAAGTCAGAAAAATATTTCGTTCATCAAGAATTATTGGCAAGCGGTTTCGACTGGTTCATGTGTTTAGTAGAAATGAGCTTATTGAAGTCTCAACTTTTAGAGCGGATGCATCAAAGGCAAATAATAATTCTGGAGTTGTAAAAGACACTGATGGAAAAATTTTAAGAGACAATGTTTGGGGATCATTGGAAGAGGACTGTATTAGAAGAGATTTTTCTATCAATGCTTTATATTTTGATCCAATGGAAAATAACTTGTGTGATTTTCATCGTGGCTTAGAACATATTAAAAAGAAAGTCATTGTCTCAATCGGCGACCCTTTGGTTAGGTTTGAAGAAGATCCAGTCAGAAGCATACGCGCTATAAGGTTTAGTTCAAAACTAAAATTTAAAATATCGAATGATGTAAAAAAGGCCATATACAAAAAAGGTCATTTACTAGGCAATATCTCAAATGCGCGAATGTTTGATGAGTTCTGTAAAATTTTTCTTACAAAAGAAGCGTTGAACAATTTTAATAAATTGGATAAATTTGGTGTTCTTGAGCACCTGGTAAATAGTAAAAATTATGATGAGAATTCATTTGGCCTAAGGTTTCAACATGCTGCTCTTGTTAATACTGATAATAGGTTAAAAGACTCCAAGTCGGTTACACCAGGATTTCTTATTGCTGCCTTGCTTTGGCCAAAATTAATAGATACATCAAAAGAAAAAGGGACTCTAAATCTCAGAAAATTTTTTAGAAGTATGGATAGAATTATAAGAGAGCAGCAGGAATTAACTGCTGTACCAAGGAAATTTCATGGGTACATCAAGGATATTTGGTCTCTTCAATTAAAGCTTGAAACTCGGCTAGGGCATCAGCCATACAAAATTTTAAATCATCCGCGCTTTAGGGCAGCTTATGATTTTTTGCTTCTTAGAGAACAAGCAGCTAATGATAAGCAAGGAATGGGTGACTGGTGGACTCAATTTCAGAAAATTAATCGGCCGGCTAAAATTGAGTTACTCCAAGCATTAAGAGACTCTAGAAGCGGACCAGTAGAGAAAAAATTTGGTTTCTTGGAAGAGTTAAGCTAATCTTTACCAAACAAAAGAAAATCCTTATGGAACCAGCTTTACAGGAAGCTCCGCTTCCAAAATATATTGCCATTGAAGGGCCGATTGGTGTCGGAAAAACAACTTTGGCTCACAAAATTGCTGAGTCTTTTAATTATGATGTATTTTTAGAGCAGCCTACTGAAAACCCTTTTCTTAAAAGTTTTTATAGAAACCCAAAACAATCTGCGCTGGCCACCCAATTGTTTTTTCTATTTCAACGAATGCAGCAAATTGAAGACTTGAAGCAAAGGTCATTATTTGAACCAGTTCGGGTTGCTGATTTTTTAATTCAAAAAGATAGGCTCTTTGCTGAGGTAACTCTATCAGAAGAAGAAATGGGTTTGTATGACAAAGTCTATGAGCACCTTACATTAGATGCGCCTTCACCAGATTTAGTAATATATCTTCAAGCACCTGTGGAGGTTTTGCTTGAGAGAATTAATAAGCGGGGCAATCCTGATGAAAAATTTCTAACCATTGATTACCTTGAAAAACTAAATGAAGCTTACTCTAAATTCTTTTTATATTTTGAAAGCGCTCCATTGTTGATAATCAATGCATCAGATATTGATCTTGAAAGTGGCGGTTCTGACTACGACATGCTGATTAATAAAATTATGTCTGATCCAAGAGGGAAAAATTTTATTAACCCCCAGCCTTCTATTCTCTAGTTTTTTTAGGGTGTCGTTGTGAGCAATAAAATATACCTCCCTCCAAAAACACTTACCAACCCATATTTAAAAGATATGGACGAATACTCCCAAATGTATAAGGAGTCTATTGAAAACCCTGAAAGCTTTTTTGGTCATCAAGCAAAAGAAAATCTAGACTGGATTGAGCCATTTAGAAGTACACATAATAATAATTTTTCTGAATCAAAATGGTTTGAAGGAGGCAAGATTAATATTGCTTATAACTGCATTGATAGACATTTAAAAGAACATGCAGATAAAACTGCTCTTATTTGGGAAGGTGATAACTCAGATGAGTCTATTGATATTAGTTATTCTGAATTACATAAAAAAGTTTGTAAGTTTGCTAATGTGCTAAAAAGCTTAGGTGCCATTAAAGGTTCGAGAGTATGCATATACATGCCAATGATTCCTGAGGCTGCATACGCAATGCTTGCATGTGCTCGGATAGGTGCTATTCATTCAGTTGTATTTGGTGGATTTTCGCCAGAATCTTTAAAAGATAGAATTATAGATGCCGACTGCAGTATTGTAGTTACGTCAGATGAAGCTGTAAGAGGTGGCAAGCCCATACCATTAAAAAATAATGTTGATGCTGCATTATTGGATTGTCCCCGTGTTGATCACTGCCTGGTAATTAAAAGGACTGGCAGCGAAGTGTCATGGGTTCAAGGCAGAGATGTAGATTATGAAGGTGTGTTTCCTGGAGTTTCAGATGAATGCCCATGTGAGCCAATGGAATCAGAGGATCCTTTGTTTATTTTATATACCTCAGGCTCTACTGGAAAGCCAAAAGGAGTAATGCACACTTCGGGAGGCTATTTGCTTGGTGCTCATCTCAGCTTTAAGTATTTATTTGGTCATAAGCCAAATGATAGATATTGGTGCACTGCAGACGTAGGGTGGATTACTGGTCATACATATATTTTATATGGGCCGCTATCCAATGGAGCAACAAGCTTAATGTTTGAAGGTATCCCTACATATCCTAATCCTTCAAGGTTCTGGGAGGTTTGTGATAAACATCAAATTTCTATTTTTTACACAGCACCTACAGCCTTAAGGGCTTTAATGGCTCAAGGAGACGAGCATGTTCATTGCACAAAAAGAGCTAGCCTTCGTATTTTGGGTACCGTTGGAGAACCCATCAACCCTGAGGCATGGGAGTGGTATTTTAAAGTAGTTGGCAATGAGTCATGTCAAATTATAGACACATGGTGGCAAACGGAAACAGGCTCAGCATTAATCTCTCCAATCGCTGGAATTACACCTGTTAAACCAGGCTCTGCAACCCTGCCCTTTTTTGGGGTCAAGCCTGAGCTGGTAGATGAACACGGAATAATTTTAGAGGGAGAACAATCTGGTAATTTAATAATTACGCAATCATGGCCAAGTCAAATTAGAAGTATCTATGGGGACCATCAAAGAATGATTGATACTTATTTTTCAACATACCAAAATGCTTACTTTACTGGCGATGGAGCCAAAAGAGATGCCGATGGGTATTTTTGGATTACTGGCAGAGTAGATGATGTCTTAAATGTATCTGGGCATCGACTTGGCACAGCAGAAATAGAAAGCGCTTTGGTATTGCATGAAAAGGTTGCTGAAGCAGCAATAGTAGGGTTTGAACATCCGATTAAAGGACAAGGTATTTATGCATATGTAACTCTCATGATTGGAGAAAAGGAAGATGATGTGCTGAAAATGGAGTTACAAAATTTTGTTGCCAATGAAATTAGTCCAATTGCAAAACCTGATCTTATTCAATGGGCTCCAGGGCTTCCAAAGACAAGATCTGGCAAAATCATGAGAAGGATTTTAAGAAAAGTTGCTGGGGGAGAGTTTGATAATCTTGGTGATACTTCTACTCTAGCTGATCCAGCTGTAGTTGAAAGTTTAATTAAAAATAAACTTAATTTATAAGTAACTAATTACCAAGCATGCAATTCCAGCTGCTGCTGACATCAATGCCATAGAATTAATTAAAGAGTCTTCAGCCATGAGCTGACCTTCATCTCTTAGGCTATAAAAATAATTAGGCATAAAAGCTAAAACAAGTGAATTAATAAAGTGCATGAGAAATAAAACTACCAAAATCCAATGCCTCTCCTCAAGTATTGCCAAAGAGATCAATACGATAAAAGGCGCATCAAGAATTAAAAAAAACCCTCTATTTTTTGAATTATAAATAAACCCAATAAAATTGAATCTTTCTTTATGAAGCCACAAACAAATTAGAGCAACCATTAAATACATGCACCCTAAAATAAAAGAAAACATTTTCTGTTAGTTAGACGACCAAATTTTATTTTTAGAATCAAACTTGGCTGCTCCATCCTCCAAGAGTTTGTGAAGATGAGCTTCCAGGCTCCAAATAGCAATAGGATGTAATTTTTTATCAACATCATCATAAACATCTTCAACTAACTTTTTAGATGAAACTGGAGAAGCTATTTTTAGCTTAGCTATAACTTTATTTTCTCTTTCAATTCGATGATTGATAATCCAATCAACAACTGCCATAGGATCTTCTAAAAAGCCACCATGGCCTGGGCCAATCTTATTAAATTTATAATCTTTTAAGAGCTTCAATGAATTTAAATAATCTTTCATTGAGCCATCTGGATGTGCAATGACAACGGTCGAACCATTCATAATGTGATCGCCTGTTAACATCGTTTCTGCTTCTTGGACCAAATAACAAAGATGGTTTGAAGCATGCCCTGGGGTATGAATAGTCTCTATTGTGTATTCTTCAGTTTGAATTAAATCGCCGTGCTCAAGAACTCTATCTGGCAGAAATGTTTTATCTTGAAGTGAATCATCTTTAGCCAAAAGCCTGCCCATTAATGGCACTCCAAGCTTTTGTCCTAAGACCTTGGCAGCTGGAGAATGATCTCTATGAGTATGTGTCACTAAAATTCTTCTAATGTTGCCTTCACCTAACTCTATTAAATTTTCTATATGGTTATCAATTTTTGGACCTGGGTCGACAAGTGTTAAGTCGTTAGTGCCAATTAGGTAGCTATTTGTTCCAGGCCCAGTAAACATGCTCCCATTACCAGCGGTAACTCTCTTTATAGATATATCAGGCATCGTCATATCCCTCCTCTCCCGGGAAAAAACCAACCCATTCACCATCCCTTTTTATAAATTTAGGAAGGATTGGTGAAATTGCATTATCTCCTAACCCTTCAAAGTAATTAAAAGCCTCTTCACTTGTCGAAAATTCAGCTAGTTTTTCAATATTTTTAATAGTTGGAGGTATCATATTCATCTCACCAAGCTCTAGTCTTTTTAGGGCATCGGATGGGCTAATCCAAAAACTTTCTGTTAACTCGAAACCATCATGAATGGCTAATTGTTTTGTGCTCACTTTCGCTAGAAAGAATCTTGTATCAAAACGCTTGGGCTCAATAGTTGGTGTAATCCAGTGAGCGCACGGGACGACATCTGTAGCTCTGAGTCTTAACTTTTCCTCTATACATATGTCTTTGAATGTAATTTCTTTATTGTTTAGCTTATTTCTAAAGAAATTAAGTTTTTGTGAGTCATAATTTATGGAGTCGTCTGGATGTGCAAGAAGTACTCCGACCTCTTCAAAACACTCTCTTACGCAAGCAATCCAATATGAGAGCCCATCTTTTTGTACTCCAAGTTTTCTTGATGCCTCCTGATCATTCATACCATCACAATATTCATATAACTCTGACGAGGAGTCTTCAGCATCTAGTTTGCCCCCCGGAAAAACATACAAACTTCCAAAAGGAGGCCTGCTACTTCTCTTGACCATAAAAATTTCAAAGCCATCATTTGCTTCTCGCATTAAAATAACTGTTGCGGCTGGTTTAATGGGTGTATTCATAATCAGTATGGATAGTATGGAGTTTTATTATCCATTAGAATAACTCTTAATGGAAATTACAGAATCACTCTCAAATGATATAAAAATAGCACCAGAGTGGTTTCACTCTTCTGTCTCTATTGAACCTCGACAAGAAAATCTCAAGCAGCCACTTGGCAATTTAAAATATCAAGTTTGGGATAGAGAGAATGCAAAAAATATTCTTGTATTAATTCATGGCACTGGAGCGCATAAAAGATGGTGGGATCCAATCGCCCCATTAATTGACAAAAATTTTTCCGTTATTGCACCAGACCTTCCTGGAATGGGTGAATCTGATCATCGATCAGAATATAATTTTGAAGCATTTAGTGATGCTCTAGTCTCAATGCTCGCACAAGAGAAGATTTTAGGCAGCAATAGAAATATATATATAGTTGGGCATTCCCTTGGCGGTCATGTAGCTGGATTTATGGCAAGTGAATTTCCAGACTTATTTAATGGAGTTGTAATGATTGACTCTCCCATTCGTCCTCCAACATATGACTACGACAAACATCAAAGCACTGGTCCGCTTCGGAGAATCAAATACTATCCTGATAAGGTTTCAATGATCGAAAGATTTAGGCTGATGCCTCCTCAGGACTGCGACAACGGCTGGTATCTTAGATATATTGCAGAGCACTCAATTTTGAATACCGAAGAAGGCTGGAGATGGCGATTTGATGATAAGCTGTTTGCTACCCTTAGACGCCTTCATAAATATGAATTTAAATTTCAGTGTCCAGCACTTTTTATTGCTGGCGAGAAAAGTCTATTATTGGAATCAAAGATTATGGAATATATAAGAGAGGCTTTTAGGGACTCTATGACAGTTGAAGTAATTGAGGGTGCAGCCCATCATGTCCCTCTTGATTCTCCGCTTGAACTTATCTCTCTGATAAATAATTATTTACAGGAGTGGGAAGAAGAGCAATGAAAAGAATACTATTGGCTGTTTTAGGAACTTTTATATTAAGTGTTATTGCGCTTTTATGGTTCGGAAATAATAAAGGCATTGAGCCCTTGAATGGATGTAAGGACAATGAGGAGCTAAATGTATATTGTAATTTTATGAATCCTGAAGATTTGGCTCTTACTCCAGATGGGAACTTTTTAATTGTAGCTGAGTTTGGCGGAATGGCTCCGTTGGTAGAAACGACTTCTGGTGAATTAAGCTTTTTTAACATTCAAGATAAAATTAGAACTAAAGCAAATATTGCTTTCGGAAAAAATGAATGGGGCTCCGAAAACTGTTTTAGGGATCCAAAAATTCCCTTTGGCCCTCATGGCATTGATTTAGTTCAAAGGGAAGACGGAAAAATGCAGCTTGCAGTTGTTAGTCACTATCCCAATGAAAGCATAGAGATGTTTGAACTAATAGAAAAAAATGGCTGGGTACTTGAGTGGAAGGGGTGTATTGATGTTGATGGTCAATATTATTTTAATGATGTTTCCTTAGATGCGTCTGGAAGCTTTTATGCCTCTCATATGTTTGAATCTGACTTTTCATTTATAAGTGCATTATGGAATGTATTTGCAAAATCAGATACAGGGATGGTTGTTAAATGGACACAGGGCAATAAACTTGAGGAACTCAATTACACAGCTGGCTCTTTTCCAAATGGGATTGCATTAGATCAAAAAAATAACAACCTCATAGTAAATTACAACCTGGGGGATAAAACTATTCTATTTGACTTAAATTTAAAAAAATCCCTAGGGGTCTTCAAACACAATTCACCTGATAATGTAATTATTAAAGATGGATTTGCGTGGGTTACCAATCATGATCATTCTGTTATAGAGTCTTTGGGGTGCACAGAAACAGTTAACTGTACGCTTCCTTTTTCAGTTAACAAATTATCTTTGTTAGACCTTTCGCAGGTTGAATCTTATAAATTTAAAAGCAAGAATATGGGAGTTGGAACTGTTGGTTTGCCTCATGATGGGTCCTTGTGGATTGGCTCCTACCACTCCGATAGATTAGCAGAAGGCAGCTTATCTGTTAGTGAATAGTATTTATACTGCTGAGCAGGTTAAAGCTTTTGAAAAAAAGTCCTTTGTCAAAAAAAGTGATAGCCTGCATGCAATGACAGAGGCTGCTAGGCAGTCCATTGAGATATTAAATAAAAGTTATCCAGCCTCCGAATTCTTAATTTTGTGTGGGCCAGGTAATAATGGCGGAGACGGGTATTACATAGGTATTGGGTTAAATAAGTTAAAAAAATGTGTCAGATTTATAGATGTGCTTGGCGATAGAAAAAAATCTCCTTTATGCAAACAAGCATTTAAAAAAGCAAAGGGTTTAAAATTTATTAGTGCAAAGGCGCTTAAAAGCATCTCCAGTAAAACAGTTGTAGTAGATGCAATATTTGGAATAGGTGGAAGAATAGATTTAGGTAGTGAGTTGGAAGAAATTTTATCCGTCTGCAATAGATTTGAGTCTAAAGTAGCCATAGATATCCCGACTGGACTTGACTCTAATACTGGAGAAATATCTCAAGCATGTTTTAATGCAAATAAAACAATTACCTTTATTGCATACAAACTTGGACAGCGAATCAATGAAGGCAAGAATTATTGCGGCAAGCTAATATTAAAAGACCTTGGACTTGGTATGAATGAAAATGTACGCCCATCAGTGAACGAATTCTCTTTTGACGATATAAAGAGATATATTCCAAAAAGAAAAGAGGATTCTCATAAAGGAGATCATGGCAAGCTTTTAATAATTGCAGGAGATGAAGGTTTCGGAGGAGCGGGTATTATGTCTTCAGAGTCTGGGCTTAAGACTGGAGCAGGATTGGTGAGACTGCTAACTAGAAAGTCTCATGTTTCTGCCAGCCTAGCAAGAAACCCAGAGGTCATGGTATCTGGTTCTGATAATGCTCAGGATTTAGAAGCTAATTTAGAATGGCCTAATGCGGTTGTTGCAGGGCCAGGAATGTTTGAAAACTACTGGTCGGAACAAATACTGTATAAGCTTCTTCTCTCTATTGCAGATAATGGCACCCCTGCTCTTTTAGATGCTGGGGCTCTTAGATTGTTAACTCATAAGGCTTTTTCTGAAATAAAACTTCATAGCCTAACAGTGCTCACCCCTCATCCAGGCGAGGCGGCTGAAATGCTGGATGTCACTGCAAAAGAAATTCAAAAAGATCGAATTGGCTCAGCAAAAAGACTGCAGAAAAAATATGGCTGCATCATAGTGCTTAAAGGCAATGGAACCATTATTTGCAATAAAAATGATGTTTATCTTTGTTCGTCTGGCGGCCCAGAGTTAGCTGTTGCTGGCTCTGGTGACATTCTCTCTGGAGTCATTGGCTCATTAATTGCCCAGGGATTAACTCCATTTGATGCAGCAAAATCTGGTGTTGGGATTCATGCTCGGGCTGGTGAACAGTTTGCGGCTGAAGTGGGCAGAATAGGGCTGGCTGCTGGCGAGCTGATACCTTATATAAGAAAAATCTTGAATTAACCTCTAATGTTAAAACTAAAATTAAAGAATGAATCTAAAACATTGCTTTTGGGCTCAGCCATTGGAGAAATTATTAAAAACTTTGATTTTAAAAATTTTGAAATTCATTTAAATGGTAATTTAGGTGCTGGAAAAACAACCTTGGTGAGAGGAGCGATTCAAAATTTAGATTGGACAGATGTTGTAACTAGTCCCTCATATACTTTATGTGAAGAGTATGAAGTAAATGGAAGGCTGTTATTACATGTTGATTTATATAGAATAAATTCTATTGAAGATTTAGAAGTCTTAAATCTTGATAGAGAGACTACCATGCAAAAAATTATTTTTATTGAATGGCCAGAAAATCTTCGGACAGACAGGAATGTCGACGTTATAATCGACCTAGATCATGACAACCGGGCAAGACATGCCTCAATAAAATGTAAGGATAGTAATGTTGAATCCAGCATTAAAACTTATTATGAAAATAATTAATTTAAGATTTCTTCTAGGAATTTTATGTATCTTTACCCTTTCAACGGAAGCAGCTAATCAAGTCTCCTTGAGCAATATTTCAGAGCTTGATTCTGGAAATTTAAAAATAGTATTTAATCTTGATAAGGTTGCTTTGATTAATTCATACGCGTTGGATGACCCATCAAGGATAGTGGTTGACTTAAAAGATACTTCCCTTAATGGGCAAATAAAATCTGAGTCGTTCGTCCCTATAAAGCTAATCAGAGCTAGTGAAGTTGGGGGTGCTGTTCGAATTGTGATTGATTTAAAAGGGTCTGTTTATTGGAAAAAACCATGGCAAGTAAAATACAAAGATCGTGTTGATTTAATTTTAGAGATAAAAAGAGATAAAAAAATCTCTACAAACTTAAGAGATATTATTGTAGCAATCGATGCAGGTCATGGCGGGAAAGATCCTGGCGCTGTCGGAAAAAATTTATTAGAAAAAGATGTCACGCTTTTAATAGCTAAAGAATTAGAGAGAACGCTTAAAAATACAAGTGGTTATAAGCCCATAATGATAAGGCCTGGTGATCAATTTGTTGATTTAGACGATCGCTATCAAAATGCTCGTAAGCTTGGTGCAGATTTATTTGTATCAATTCATGCAGATGGTTTCAGGCTGTCCTCAGTAAAAGGAGCATCAGTCTATGTTTGGTCAGAAGAAGCGTCATCCATAACAGCAGCAAACCTTTCAAAAAAAGAACTTACAAAAAATCCTGCAGTTAAATCTAAGATTGGTAAATTGGATGTAAGAGATTTTGATGAAGATGCGGCTCGTACCCTTTTTCAAATTGCTTACGAAGCAAAGATACAAAATAGTGTAATTTTAGCGGAAAAAATTCTTGCTCAATTAAAACGGGACCCTTATACGAAAATGCATAAGCCAAATGTTGAATTTGCAGATTTTAGAGTCTTGAAATCGATTGATATTCCATCTGTTCTTGTGGAATCGGGTTTTATCACCAACCCAGATGATGCAAAAAGATTAGAAGGAAAGGCTGGCAGGCGAATGATAGCAAGAAGCATATTTCTTGGAATTCATAATTACTTCAAAGAAAAACCTAAGCCTAATACATTCATGACAGCTCTTCCTGAGTATGTTGAGTATGAGATTCAAAAAGGTGATGTTATTTCAGAAATAGCTATTCGTTTCGGTGTTACCATTCAAGAACTCATTGATTGGAATAAGCTAAGCAATAAAAGTATTTACCCTGGACAGAAACTACAAATATTTATCTAATGTGGAATCTCAAAAATAAAACAATTGTAATTTCAGGTGCAACTAATGGCATCGGAAGAGCTGCTGCCATTGAATTAATAAAACATGAGCCTAATTTAGTCTTTACATATCGCAATAAAGAGTTGGCTGATGAATTAATAGCTGAAATTAATAAGGATTTTCCGAATTCTAAAATAAACTCTATATATTGTGATTTTTCAAATCAAGAGTCCATCAAAGATTGTGCAAATAAGATTAACTCTATCTGCAATAATATTGATGTGTTAATCAATAATGCTGGGGTTGTAAATACCTCTTATCACGAGACACTTGAAGGTATTGAAAATACTTTTGCAGTAAACCACTTAGGTTATTTTTTGCTTACAAACTTAGTTGTAAAAAAGATGAAAGGGTTAAAAGAGACAAGGATTATTAATGTATCTTCTGCAGCTCATGGATTTGTAAAAGAAATTCAATGGGGAGACATAAATTATAAAAATAACTTTGGGAAAGGGTTAAAAGCTTATAGCCAATCAAAGCTTGCTAATCTGCTTTTTACAAGATATTTAGCAATAAAACTATCTACAGACAATGTCACTGTAAATTCAATTCATCCCGGAGGAGTAAATACCTCCCTTGGCGGGCAAAATAAAGCTTGGTACAGCAAACCATTAAAATTAATCTTGTGGCCCTTTTTTAGATCTCCAAATAGGGGGGCTGAAAGTATTATCTATCTTGCAACTAAAATTGATGATGGGGTTACAGGAGAATACTTTGTGGACTCCAAAATAGCTAAGTCTTCAACTTATTCAAAGAACCTTGAGGAAGCTCATAAGCTCTGGCTGCAGTCCGAGGAGTTGGTTGGTGAGAGTTTTACTCTTTAGAGGTCAATTGGATCAACGTCTATAGACCACTTTACTTTCTTTAATAGTTTATTTTTATCGCCCGTCACAGAATTAGAAAAATCTAACAAAATTTGATTGAGTAGCGTTCTTTTTGATGCCTGGATGATGAGGTGATGATTATAAGAGCCTCTAACCTTTGCTTGCATTGCAGGCATTGGGCCAATAACTTTACACTTTGTTGAATCAATAAAGTGCTTAACATGATTAAGCATATCAATATTTGCTTGAGTGGTTGGGGATGCTGCTTTGATAATTGCCTCAAAGGTGTAAGGAGGTTGGCCTATCTCTTTTCTTTGTTTCATAAGTGCATTTGCAAACTTTAAGTAATCTCCGCTTTTAAGTTGTAATAGATTTTGATCGTTGGTATATCTGGATTGGACTAATACAGAGGAGTTGCCATCAAGCCGCCCTGCTCTTCCAGCTACCTGAATGAGTTGTTGACCCATCTCCTCTATTGCTGAAGAATTTATGCTGGTAACACCTTGATCAACATCAATAGCAATGACAAGCTCAAGATTTGGAAAATCATGACCTTTTATTAGCATTTGAGTTCCAACAAGGATTCCCGTTTGAGCATTTTTAATTTTGCTAAGTATTTCATCAAGCGATCCAGTTTTTTTTGTTGAATCCCTATCCATCCTAAATAATGGTATTGCTGGAAATAACTCACTCAGTGTATTTTCTAATTGCTCAGTTCCTGTTCCTAGAAAAGATAACTGCTCTTTTCCACAGCTTGGACAGCGTTCTGGAACCCCGAAAGCTGAATCACATCGATGACAAATTAATCTTTCTGCTTGATGGTGAAAGACCAGGCTTGAATCACAGCTGTTACAGGCTGCCCGCCACTCACAATAAGAGCATATAAACTGAGGAGCAAAACCCCTGCGGTTAATAAAAATCATTACTTGTTTTTGTTTTTTAAGCGTATCTCCAATTGCTTGAATGGCTTGGGGTGCTAGCCCACTTAGCATCTTGGTCTCATTAATATCTAGGATAGAAAATTTTGGAGGATTTTTATCAGTAATTCTTTTTGTTAATTTGACAATGCTGAATTTTTTTTCTTCAACGAGTTTTAACGTTCTGAGCGATGGAGTTGCTGATCCAAGAATAATAGGAATTTTAAGTATTTGAGCTCTTTTGATTGCCAGATCTCTTGCTGAAAATTTGAAGCCCTCATTTTGCTTATAAGATGCATCATGCTCTTCATCTATGATTATTAGCCCCAGTCTAGGAGCAGGCAACATTACTGCTGATCTTGTACCAATCATTATTTTTATATTACCCTCTCTAAATTTTTGCCATGATTTATAGCGAGCACTTGGGGTCATTTTGGAATGGTAAATACCAACTAAGGTCCCAAATTGATTTTTGAGTCGCTCTTCAAGTTGAGGAATCAATGCAATTTCAGGGGCAAGAATTAGAGATGACTTATTTTTTAAGAGCGCCTCACTAATGCACCTTATGTAAACCTCTGTTTTGCCTGAACCTGTTACCCCGTATAAAAGTGTTGGCACGAAACCCTCCAGCGCTGATAAAAATTTTACTGCCTTGAGTTGTTGTGCGCTTAAAGTTTTTTTAAAAGTATTATTAATTGCTTGCGCTATCTGTAAATTATTAATTGGCTCAAGCATTTTCTTGGCCTGGCGAAGTGTTGTTGGTATAAATGAAATAAGCACCTCTCCTATGGGGTGATGGTAATACTCCGCCGCCCAATTAAGAATTTTTAGCTCTGTTCTTGAAAAAATGGGCTCGTCATCTAATACAAAATCGATGCTCTTAGTTTTAATTACAGTCTCATTGATTGTGCCAATGACAATTCCTAGTTTCTGTTTGGAGCCAAATTTAACTGCCACTCTGGTTCCAGGTTTAATTTGTTGATTTGAGTGATAGGTAAAGGTTTGCCTTAGCGGAACGGCAATTGCCACATTGTAAAAAAATTTACTCATATGTATTTGTAAACCTAACTGTATTTGGTATAGTGCTCATCCAAATTTGATTTTATTATGAAAACAGACATACATCCCAATTATCAAGAAATAACTACAACTTGTAGCTGTGGCAATGTGCTTCCTGTAATGAGCACACTTAAAGATAATCTATCATTGGATGTTTGCTCTAAATGTCACCCATTCTATACTGGTAAGCAGAAAATGCTTGATTCTGGTGGTCGGGTGAAGAAATTCCAAGATCGTTTTGGCGCATCAGGTGCCTCAAAGCCTGAGACCAAAAAAGCTGAAGCTAAAGTTGAGGAAACAGCTGTTGAAGATGTGCTGGAGACTCCGGTCGAAGAAGTTCTTGAGGAAACTGTTGCAGAGGAAGTCGAAGCTGAAGAAGTGGTTGAAGAAATTTCTGAAGAGAATGCTGAAGAAGAAACTGATGCCGAGTCAGAAAGCGAAGAAGAAAAATAAGCGTTTACTCAACCCCTGAGCTACCAAATCCTTTTATCCCTCTCTCTGTTTTAGAGAAATCCTCCACCACTCTTAATTTAGCTTGCTTGATTGGCACAAGAATCATTTGAGCAATTCTATCGCCAGTGCTCACAAGAAAATCTTCAGTTGACCTATTCCAAAGAGGCACTTTAAGTTCACCCTGATAATCAGAATCAATCAATCCAACTAAATTTCCCATAACAATGCCATGTTTTGAACCAAGGCCAGATCTTGGGATAACTAAAGCAGATAGAGTTGGATCTTCTATATATATAGAAAAACCTAATGGAATCAACTGGCACTCTTGAGGCTTTAAAGTAAAGCTTTTCTCAACACATGCTCTTAAATCTAAACCAGCAGAGCCTTCCGTCGAGTATTCTGGTAATGGAATGGAATCGCCTATGAGCGGGTTAAGAATTTTAACTTTCAAATCAATCATATTTGAGTTCCCTGGGTGTAATTAATGATTCGCAGTTTAATATACCAGCATCTAAATCTTTCCAATGATTAAAATTTGTAAGTTTTGCAAATGCGCAAGTTGGAAACTTAATAATGGATTCATCAGTCAATGATTCTGTTAGGATATGAAGCCCTGGATTGTGCCCTATAACCAATACATTATTAATCTCTTCGTCTTGCTCTTTAATTAACTGAGATAGGGATGATGCTGATGCATGATAAATACTCTCTTTAAAAACAGTTGATGGAATAGGATTAAGAGAGCTCAAAACCAGATCAAGAGTAGACTGAGTTCTTTCACTAGGACTAGATAAGATTAGATCAAAAGAAATACTATGTTTTTGTATGTATTTAGATAATAGAATTGCATCGGAAATCCCTCTTTTAGATAAAGGACGTTCAAAATCACTATGCTGAGGATTATCCCAGCTTGATTTGGCATGGCGCAGAAGAAATAAACTTTTCATTCTTTGTAATTCTATCTTGCTAAGACTCCCTATGTCCTATAAAATCGCGTTTCTATGAGTAAAGTATGCCAAGTAACAGGGAAGATGCCGCAAAGTGGTAATAATGTTTCCCATGCTAATAATCGCGTAAAAAGGAAGTTTTTTCCTAACCTTCACACGCACAAGTTTTGGGTTGAATCTGAGAATAGGTTTGTAACTTTAAAGCTATCGACTAAAGGCATGCGCATCATCGATAAAAAAGGCATTGATGAAGTTCTCAAGGACATGAGATCTCGCGGCGAAAAAGTCTAACTAATAAACGACTGCTTCTGAAAAATCTCTAGGGCCTCCTAGGGCATCTCTATCACTTTTTGGAGTGCATGAATCTTTGTCGTGAATGCCGTACTGATCTCCAACCTCTGCTGCAATAAGTGTTTTTCCTGAAATACTCATCAGTACAGGATCCTCGTATAGCTCATTAATGACCATTCCTGCATATTCTTGACTTGCAGCTCCTTTTAAAAACTCTGCATATTGCTCACCATGCATTTCACTAACTTTTTGAGTTTTTTCATCCTTCACAATTCCGGACCATAGCGATAAAGAACAAATATCAAACTCTTTAAGATCGTATGCCATATCAAAAGCCATCTTATCTATGCCAGCTTTTTGAGCGCCATAGATAGGTCCATGCATGTAGCACATCGCCCCATGAGAGGAAATTTGTAAAATTAATTTTCCCTTGCTTGCTATCATTAAAGGGGTCAAAGCGTGAGACAAAAGATAGTTTGATTTCAGCCCAACATCCATCACAGACCAGAGATCAATAGATTTCTCCCAATAGGGTTTTGGTTCAACTAAGTCATCATGAATCTGGCAGGCAGCATGAACAAGCAAATCTAGTTGACCAAATTCTTCTTTTACATAATTAGCAAGTTCTAAGATTTCTGTATAATTATTTAAATCAATGCTGTAAGCGATCCCTTTGGCACCTTCTTGTTCAATTTTTTGAACGGTGTTGTCAAGGCTGCTTTGAATTTCAAAACCAAATTGTTGTACGGTGGCATTCTTGCTAGAACTCCTAGCTGCACAAATAATAATATCATCAGGCTTGGCTAAGCCTTCTGCAATTCCTTTGCCTACTCCTCTGCTGGCTCCAGTTACTAAAATTACTCTTTTATTTTCTTTTGTCATAATCTTCTCCTGTTAAAATTGTAATCGATGTTATACCTTGCCTCCAAATCGCCACGACGAACTGAACTCCTTTCTCAAATTGGGGCTGAACATGAAGTGATCAATATTCATATTGATGAGTTTTTAGATGCAGCTAAATCTTCAAGAGATAACGTAGAGAGTTTATCTCTGCTCAAGTGCCAGGAAGGCATTAGATATATCCTCTCAAAAAATATGCTCCTCCTTCCTGTTTTAACAGCAGATACAATCGTGGTTTTGGGAGAAGAAATATTTGGCAAGCCAGAATCAAAAGAAGATGCTATCAGAATGCTCATGCAACTGTCTGGAAAAATACATTCAGTGATTACTGGGGTAACAATTGGGATTGTGGAATCTGATCAAGCCCAATTTCATACCATCAGCGTTGAATCAAAGGTTGAGTTCTCAATATTGACTGAACATGAATGTCAAAAATACTGCACTACGATGGAACCCTTTGATAAAGCTGGAGGTTATGGGATTCAGGGTTATGGCTCTACTTTTGTAAAGAATATTTCAGGAAGCTACTCTAATATTGTGGGTCTGCCCATGCATGAAGTTACTGAATTATTTAAAAAGTTAAATATTGCATTCTGGAATAAAAAATAGTGCTGCCTAAATTTTATGAATGCCAGATGCATGCAGGATAAAGTTTTTCTTTAAAAGACTAAATTTATTTACAGCTTTGAGCCCTGAATTTCTCAATAGTCGGAGATATGGACTTTCTTCTTGAAAAAGATTAAAGAGTAAATCAACACCTTTGATCATCGCAGAGTTTAATGTTTTGCGTCTCAATTCATATTTTTTTAAGAATGCCAATTGACCAATATCTTTACCAGCACTAATACCATTTTGAATCTCATCTGCAAGAACACTTGCATCTGCCAATCCTAAATTAATTCCTTGGCCTGCTAGCGGATGAATTGAATGTGCTGAGTCAGCAATCACGCATACGCCTTCATCACAATATTCATTTAAATGGTGGGATGTCAAAGGAAATGAAAGTATTTCACTGGTAACTTTGATCTTACATGAAAGTTTTTTCTCAAATTTATGAAGATGTGCGCCTATGTTATCAACTGATAAATCAACAACTGAGTCTTTTGGTGCAGACCAAACCACGGAGAATTGATGAGATGAGGAATGATTGTTAAATGGCATCAATGCAAAAATTTCTTTTTCATGGAAGATTTGAATTGCTTCTGTGGTATTCAGTTCTGGAATATCAACAAAAAATGTTTGGGCAATTTGTTGATAGTCTTTATCAAAGCTTTCTGAGCCAATCGATTGAGCAAGCTCAGAATTTCTACCTTCCGCTATAACCAATAAATCAGCTTTTAAATCTGATCCATCGCTTAAGACCACCTCAACTCCCGACCCAGTTGATGCAAAAGAAACAATATATTTACCTGCGGTTGTTGAATCAACTACTTTATTGCTTAAAGCTTCTTTCAAAGCATTAAAGCTTAGCACCTTTGCTAAATAGTCTAAATTTGCATCTTGAGCACTAAATACAAGTTGGCCAGTGCCAACGCCATCTAAAACATTCATCGTTTGAATTGATGCGGCAGAAGTCTTCACATCTAATGCATTGAGCCTTTCAAAGGCACTCAGATTCAAGGTTAAAGTTCTAATGTGATCAATGGGAGATGGTTTAGGGTGGCTTTTTTCAATGATTTGAAAAGGGATATTTCGCGCTGCAAGCTCAAGACCAAGATAAGACCCTACAATTCCACCCCCAGAAATCAATACCGATTGAGTCATGAGTAACTTAGGCCATCAAGGCTTCGATTTCTTTTGGATCTGATGGCACAAAACTAGTGAGATTTTCATTGCCATCATTGGTGACTAAAATATCATCTTCAATCCTAATACCTATGCCTTTCCATTTGTCTTCTACATCAGCAGATGATGGAATATATATGCCAGGTTCAACCGTAGTCACCATGCCAGGTTTGAATTTCATAAATTCACCATTTTCCATGTAGTCTCCAGCGTCATGTACATCTATACCTAACCAATGACCAATTTTATGCATATAAAATTTCTTATACGCACCTTGAGCATGCAGGTCATCTAATCCGCCTTTAAGTATTCCTAGGTCGATCAAACCTTGAGTAATAATTTTTTCTGAAATTATCTGTGCATCCATTACATTATGATCAGTAGTGATCGCTTCAATGCTTTTTAATTGAGCCTCCATAACCACTTCATAGATTGCAAGCTGGGGGTCAGTGAACTTACCGTTAATTGGGAATGTTCTTGTGATATCGGATGCATATAGTTCATATTCACAACCAGCATCTACTAAAAGCAGCTCGCCATCTTTTAAAGGCTGGGAGTTTTCAACGTAATGCAAAACACAAGCATTTTCGCCACCAGCAACAATTGGTGTGTACGCTGAGAAACGCCCTCCTCTTTTAGAGAATTCATATAAATAAAAAGCTTCCATTTCTTGTTCTGTCATCCCTGGCTTAACAAATTTCATTGCCTCAACATGAGCTTCAGCAGAAATTTGGCAAGCTTTCTTCAGAATTGTAATTTCATCTCCATCTTTAATTAAGCGTTGGTTACCAACTTTTGATGATACGTCTGCTATATCAATTGCAGAACTATGCCTATCCTTAGATTTAGCTGCTTTGATCCACTCAATAACATCTGTATCTAAACATCGATTTTTGCCCACGGGATAAAGGACCTGATCACAGCCTGCTATTAATTCTGGTAATTTTTGATTAATGTCAGTATTTTTAAATGCAAGATCAAACCCATGATCATTTACAGCTCCGTCAGGGCCTGCTCGATAGCCATCCCAAATCTCTTTAAGCTCATCTTTCTCTGGAACAAAAGCTATTGATTGAATGTTTTTGCTGCCATCAACCAAAAGAACTAACGTAGATTCAGCTTCATTAAAGCCCGTTAAATACCAAAAATTACTATCTTGCCTAAATGCATGAGATGAATCTGCATTCCTGTATTGAGTTGAGGCTCCCGCAATAACAACCGCTGAATTTTTTGGAAGCTCTAATCCAAGTTGCTCCCTTCGACCTAAATATAAATTTTTCATGCTCTCATTCTACTCTTTTCTTTTTCAAACTTCCCTATTTACATATGAACACTTAAACTTAATATATTCTTATGAGTGAAAATTCAAATAATCCTATCAACCGATTAGTAACATGCACTGAAATACTTTTAAAGCGCTTCAACGAGCAAAAAGGCATTATTGATACATATATCAAAAAAGAAAGAGAGTGGAAAAAATACAAGCTGGCTCAGGTAAATGAAATTAAAAAACTTGAAAAAGTAAATTCTAAATTAAACAAGGTCATTAAATCTTATGAGCAATAAAGAAATACTATCTTTAAGAATTATGGGTAAAGATATATCTATTGCTTGCCCTCCTGAAGATAAGCCTGGTCTAGAGGCTGCTGCAGATCTTCTTAATCAAGATATAGATTTAATTCCTGATAAGGCAAATGCACTTATTCTTGCAAGTTTGAATTTAGCTTTTAAACAAATGAATGGTCCTTCTTCATGCTCCATTGATTCAAAAATAGAGGAAACAATTGAGCGGCTATCAACCAATATTGAAAAGGCTCTAAGTTAAACTTCTGAGCTGGATTAAAATGTTTTATACTTATTGAGACTGGTTCATTTGCCAACTTATCGAGATTCTTTGAACCGATAATATATTTAAAGGTGATTTTCCACTGCTGTTGTTGTGCATTACCATTGAGGGAAGCCTGATACAGCATGAGCTTCGCCACCTGACCTTTCGGTTCAGGTAACGATGAGTAGCGGTGAATTGGTTTTTAGTCAGCGCAAATGTGAAAACAATTTATAGACAATCTATTCTTCAGGGCAGAGCTGCCTTGAATGCGTCTGATATCACCCAGCTCTCTGAATCAATACTTAAACTAGCTCATAAAGGATTAGATATAAGTACCTGTGAAGCATTGGGAGGCTATTTTGCGGCAAATAATGAAGTTAGCATTGAAGCGATAATTAAGACAAGACTCCAAAAAAAGCTTACCACGACTTTTCCTGTCATCTCATCAAATCAATCAATGGCAATGGTAAACCCTGAAAATTTAAAAAAGCTTAGTAAAAATAAGTTTAATATTTTAGAGCCAGTTTCAGGCAATGAAGTTCTACCGATGGAGCATGACATGATCATTGTGCCGACAGTGGGAGTAGATAAAAATGGTTTTAGAGTTGGATATGGCGGAGGTTACTATGACCGACTCTTAAAGCCTATCCTAGATAAAAAAAATAGGCCCCTAATCATTGGTTTAGTTTATGATTTTCAATTAATAGATGATCTCATTAATGAGGAGCACGACATTAAACTTGATGTTGTTGTCACCGAAAAACAAGTAATAAATTTTACTAAATTTTGAGCTTAGCTGCGTAGCTAAAGATATCTTCAGCAAGAATCTCTGGGTTTTCTAATGCTGCAAAATGTCCGCCAGGATGTTGGTTCCATTGAATAATATTATAGATCTCATCCGCCCAAACTTTTGGGGGTCTAGCAATTTCATTTTTAAAAATGGCTCCTCCCATGGGCTGAGAAATTTTATTAAGACTAAAGCCCATAGGGCCATTCTCATAATAAAATCTGGCAGATGATGTAATTGATTCTGTGTACCAATACAAGGAAACAATAGCCAATACCTCATCTAAAGGAACTACAAGCTGACCTGACTCCTTGTTGGCCCAGCCATGGAATTTTTCAATAATCCATGCGGCCAAACCAACGGGAGAATCATTTAAGCCATAACCCAAGGTTTGTGGTTTAGTGCTTTGAATTGCAAAATACCCATATCCTGTAGCTTGATATTTCTCTAAATTTTTCATCCCTTCAATCTCTTCTGGCAATACTCCATCCATTGGATCTGCTCCATCTGGAGGAAATGCAATGACTAGATTTAGATGCAACCCAATGCAATTTTCAGGAAAAAGCTCAGCAATCCATTTTGATACCATGGAGCCCCAGTCTCCTCCCTGCGCAATGTATTTTGTATATCCCAAAGCAAGCATTAATTCATTTTCTAGCTTTGCTACCTCTTTAGCATTCATGCCTAATTCTTTTGGTTTGTCTGAAAAACCATATCCTGGAATAGCTGGGCAAACTACATCAAATTCAATCCCTTCTTTGCCTTTAATTAAAAGAGGGATAACTTTTAAAAACTCCTGCACGCTCCCAGGCCAACCATGAGTGAGCAGTAATGGAATTGCATTTCTAGATCCAGACTTTTTATGTAAATAATGGAGCTCTAAACCAGAATCTGTTTTATATTTAAAGCTTCCAGCTTCATTTAACTTAGCTTCGTGTTTTCTCCAATCAAAACTATTTCTCCATGTTCCAACTGCTTCCTCTAAGTAAGATTTTTTAGTGCCCAGTTTCCATCGGTCATCATTAATCTCATCAGGCCATCTAGTTAAATCTATTTTTTTATTTAATAAATCTATTTTTTCGTCAGGAACAAAAATTTTAAATTCTCTAACCATTATTTTAAAAATTCCTCATAAGCACTGTTATTCGTTTCTTCTACAAAATTATAATCCAAGGATTTTAAATGCTTCTCAAGAGCATGAACGCCCCTCCCCTTATCCTCTATACCAATAAGAACATTGGCAAATGCCGCGCCAAGATTTCGATAATGGAAAAGGGAGATATTCCACTTAGACCCAAAATCTTTTAAAAATCCTGCAAGCGCTCCAGGCCTAACAGGAAACTGACATCTAAAAAGTCTTTCAGAATCCTGTTCAGAAATTATGCTCTTGTGACCTCCAACCATGTGCCTTAGATGGTCATTGGAAATCTGATTTCTTGTTAAATCACTAAATTTAAATTTACTTTTCGAAAGCTTCATTTTTAAATTCTTAAAAGCTTCCTCATTTTCAGTTTTAATACCCACGAGAACATGCGCATCAAGTTTGCTAGCAAATCTGTAATTAAATTCTGTAATTTGAGACCTTCCAAATACCTTGCATAATTTAAGAAAGCTTCCTGGCTTCTCAGGAATTTGAATGCTTAAAAGTTTTTCTCGATTTTCACCAACTTCAGATCTTTCTACTATATAGCTCAACCTTTCAAAATTTACATTTGCACCGCTGCTGACTGCGAGCAATCTTTTATCTGATATTTTTGATGCATATTTTTTTAATCCAGCTAATGCCAATGCTCCTGCTGGCTCGGAGAGTACTCTTGTGTCCTCAAAAATATCTTTTACAGCTGCACATAACTCATCGATACTAACTGTAATCACTCCATCCACGCACTCTTTAATAACATCAAAATTGTGTTTACCAATTTGCTCAACTGCAACTCCGTCTGCAAAAAGGCCTACCTCTCTTAATCGAACTCTCTTGTCTACTTTTATTGCTTCAGCTAGACAAGCAGAATCCTCTACCTCAACACCATAGACTTTAGTTTTTGTTTGAGTTTGTGCCGCCCATGCACCTATCCCTGCCAATAGTCCCCCTCCTCCAACAGGTACAAAAATTACATCTAGGGTACTATCTTCATCAAAGATCTCTTTTCCGACAGTACCTTGCCCAGCAATAGTTAATGGATCATCAAATGCTTCAATGAATTCAATTCTTTGCTCTCGGGCCATTTGAATTGCCTTTTTTGAAGCTTGGTCATAATTATCTCCAAAAAGTAAAACTTTTGCGCCAAACCTTTTTACCGATTTAACTTTTATCTCAGGTGTGGTTAATGGCATCACTATCAAACATGGGATTTTCAATTTTTTACATGCATTGGCCACACCTTGAGCATGATTTCCAGCTGAAGCAGTTAATACTCCTCGTTTTTGCTGAGCAACGCTTAAGTTAGAAATTTTATTGTAGGCACCACGAATCTTGAATGAAAAAATTGGTTGCAGGTCTTCTCGTTTTAAAAAAACTTCATTTTTTAATTTGCTTGAAAGGTTCGCAGCAAAACTAATAGGAGTATCAATGGCAACATCGTATACTTTTGAATTAGCAATTAAATCCAAGTACTTTTTTGAAGATTTGAATGAGCCTGTTTTTTTTATTTTAAGTCGCATAATAATTTAAGTATTATACCCATAATGAGCAATCCAAAATTAAATGCTTCAATAGAAGCGATTGATTACATCAAACCAAAAATTACAGCTGAGTCAATCATTGGAGTTGGAACTGGCTCAACAGTAAATTACTTTATTGATGAGCTTGCAAAAGTTAAGCATATTTTTAAAGGCGCTGTTTCCAGCTCAGAGGCATCGACAAAATTACTTGAAGACAATGGTATTGAGGTTTTTGAGCTAAATGATGTAAATGAAATCCTTGTATATATTGATGGTGCTGATGAGGTCGATTCATCTCATAATTTAATTAAAGGTGGTGGTGGAGCCCATACTAGAGAAAAAATTGTTGCCTCAGCATCTAATGAATTTGTCTGTATAGTTGATAATTCAAAACTTGTTGAAGTTCTTGGTGGCTTCCCTCTTCCAATAGAAGTTATTGTTAAGAGTAGGAGTTTTGTAGCCAGAGAGATTGTTAAGCTTGGCGGAGAACCTGAGCTAAGAAATAACTTTGTGACTGATCAAGAAAACCAAATTTTAGATGTTAAAGGATTAAAAATTAACGACCCATTGATGTTGGAAGAGAAAATTAACTTAATACCAGGTGTCTTGGATAATGGGATATTTGCTAATTGCAAACCACACAAACTGATTGTAGGTAAAATTTAAAGTACTGCTTGAATAGCTGAAACCAGTCTTTCTGATTCAGGGGTAACACTTGATTTGTAATGCTCAATTACCTTTCCATCTCTTCCAATTAAGTATTTTGCAAAATTCCATTTTGGTTCTTTGCCAGAAGCTGCAATAAGTTTTTTGTAGAATGGGTGTGCTTTCTTGCCTGTGACTTTTGCAGTAGCAAACATTGGAAATTCAACTCCATATTCAGTGCTACAGAATTCAGCAACCTTGGATTCAGCTGAGAATTCTTGAAAAAAATCTCTAGACGGAACACCTATTATCATAAGTCCATCATCTTTATATTTATCATATAGTCTTTGTAGACCTGCATACTGAGGAGTGTAGCCACATCTACTTGCTACATTTACCACAAGCATGACATTTCCAGAATATTCACATAGATTTTGCTCATCATCAGAGTCTAAGACTCGAAGTGTACTATTTAATATATCTGAGCAAGCAAAGGAATTTGCTGAGAAGGCAAACATACATAAAAGGAATAAGTTTTTCATTCCTCAAATATTACACTACTGGTGAAATAGCGTAAACAGATGATATAAATATTGAAACCAATACAACTAACTCAAATTTATCAACTAATTTTCTATTCATAATTTAATCCTTAAAAGAGGTGGAGGGCTTATGCCCTCCATAATTCCAGAGAATTATCAGCAATCCATAGGGGGGAGAAGTGCTGATAATGATAATTATATATAATTATAATTATATATCAATAATATTTATAAATATATTTAATTTATTTAAAGATATTATTAATAGTTATATTTCTAATAAATTTGCTTGAAATGCTTTATTTAGGCTTAAATTATCAAAAAGAATATATAATTTCACATTAAAAATTAAATTTAGAGACAGCTATGACGAATGAATTAAAGGGTAAAGTTAATTACACAACAAAAGGAAATATTGCAATTTTAGAAGTTGATAATCCGCCAGTGAATCCCCTAAGTAGCGGTGTTCGAGCTGGATTATCTGAATACATATCAAAAGCCAATGAGGATGATTTGATAGAAGGAATTATATTAACTGGGGCTGGAAGATCTTTTATAGCTGGCGCAGATATTTCCGAATTTGGCCAAAAACCTGATGGACCCGACCTTCACACTGCTTTGCGTGAGATAGAATTTAGCAAAAAACCAGTTTTGGCAGCCATAAATGGGACTGCACTTGGGGGCGGCCTTGAGACTGCGCTTGTTTGTAACTATAGAATGGGTACAAATAAGGCTATTGTAGGCCTTCCAGAGGTTAATTTAGGTTTATTACCAGGCGCTGGAGGCACTCAAAGACTGCCTAGATTGATTGGACCATCTCAAGCCCTGAAAATGATGCTTTCTGGGACTCCAATATCTGCTAAGAAAGCCCTTCAACAAGGAGTTATTGACGCTATTTCAGAAAATTCTTTAATTGATGATGCAATAATGTTTTTGCAAGAAAAAATTGGTCAAAGTGAGCATCCTAAGGTTAGAGATAAGAATGAAAAACTAATCGAAGCTAGAGGAGCAGACAATGTATTGGCTGAGGCTAGAGCACTTGCATCTAAGACAAGAAGGGGTCAATTTGCTCCAGGTCAGATAATTGCTTGTGTTGAGGCTGCTATTAATGAAGATGATTTTGATGTTGGTATGAAAAAAGAATCTGAGTATTTTCTTGAGTGCTTAATCAACCCTCAGCGCGAGGCAATGATCCATATTTTCTTTGGCGAGCGAGCAGCATCAAAAATATCTGACATTCCAAAAGAAACCCCACTGCATCCAATTCAAAAAGCTGGGGTAGTAGGGTCAGGAACAATGGGCGGAGGAATAGCAATGAATTTTGCTAATTCTGGAATTCCAGTTCTAGTTCTTGATCAAGATGAAAAGAACCTTGAAAGAGGGATGGGTGTCATTGATAAAAACTATCAAATGATGGTGGAAAGAGGAAGGATGACGCAGGAGCAAAAAGATATCGTCATGGGGTTAATTAGCCCTACATTATCATATGAAGATCTTGCAGATGTAGATATTGTCGTTGAAGCTGTTTATGAAAATCTAGAATTAAAACAAGAGATTTTTAGAAGTCTAGATGAGGCAACAAATGAGAATGCCATACTTGCGTCTAATACATCTGGTCTAGATATTGACGCTATTGCATCAGTAACTAATAGGCCTGAAAAGGTAGTGGGTACTCACTTTTTTAGTCCCGCAAATATTATGAGATTGCTTGAAGTTGTTAGGGGCCAGGAGTCATCGGATGAAACAATGGCAACGGTTATGTCTATTGGCAAAAGGATGAAAAAGGCATCAGTCGTATCATTAAATGCTCCGGGATTCATTGGCAACAGGATGCTCTATGGCTATACCTATCAAGCAAACATGTTGCTGCTAGAAGGAGCTTTACCCAATCAAATTGATAACGCTTTAGAATCATTTGGCATGAGTATGGGCCCATTTAGAATGATGGATTTAGTTGGTTTAGATCTTGGGTGGAGAGCAAGAAAATTAGGCAACATTGAAACGCCATTAACAAATAAAATTGCAGATGCTTTGTGTGAACAAGATAGATTTGGGCAAAAAAATTCTAAAGGTTTTTATAATTACTCAGAAGGTTCCAGAGCTCCCAACCCTGCTCCTGAAAATGAAGATATTTATAAAGAAATATCTGATAATAATAATATTGCTAGAAGAGAGATATCGGATCAAGAAATTATTGATAGATGTATCTTAGCTCTGGTAAATGAAGGAGCGCAAATTCTTGAAGAAGGAGTGGCGCAAAGATCTGGTGATATGGATATTGTTTATATAAATGGATATGGCTTTCCAATATGGAGAGGTGGGCCTATGTTTTATGCAAATCAACAAGGCTTAGATAAGGTAATAGAGAAAATGAATAATTTTTCTAAATTAGATGAAGAATTCTGGAAACCTGCTCCATTATTGCAAAAATTAGCAGATGAATCATCAGTTTTCGGTGAAGCGCCGACTCAAAACGAGCGGGCAACAAAACTTAGCTTTAAAAAGACAAATATGGGCGGGGTATAGGAAAAAGCCCTATAAATAGATGTTTACAAGTGTTTTTTCTGAAATAAGCTCGTAAAGCTCTATAACATCATGGTTGAGCATCCGAATGCACCCATGAGATGCTTTTTGCCCTATTAGTCCCTCTTCATGGGTTCCATGAATATAAATATATCTTTTATATGAATCTACCTTGCCTCCCTTGTTAAAGCCCTCAGTCATGCCTGTGAGCCATATAACCCTTGAAGTAATAAAATCATCTTCTGAATCAATTGGGGTTTCAATAATATTAGCTTTTTGCGGAATATGATTCCTGCTAACAAAAAAATCATATTTATCAACATTTGTTCCTATCATTTCTTTTACTTGATGCATGCCAAGTGGAGTTTTTAAAGAATTTTCTGTTTGGCCCTCACCGTAGGCTGAGCTTGAAATAGGATAGCTAATAATTACCCGATTCTCTTCAAATAAGTACAGGCGCTGCTCGGAAATACTAATTTCTACGAGATTTTCTGCTAATAGGCTTATGGAGCTAAGTAATATTAAAATCAAGTATGTTTTATTCATTTCCTTGATCTTACAACAAACATGAACATGAACATAATTAATGATATTAAAGGAATGATCGAGTAACCCCATTCATAAAAAAAAGACGTCTCCTGGGTTTTATATATTCTTCCATTTAATGCACCCTTCGTACCTTTGGATATTTTAGAAACAATTGTTCCTTTATTGTCAACTATTGTTGATATTCCATCTGATGTTCCCCTGGCAATCCATTTATTAGACTCTAATGCCCGGGCTCTTACTATTTGCAAGTGTTGATATGGGCCATATGAATTCCCAAACCAGGTGTCATTACTAATGTTTACAATAAAATCAGCCTCTCTCATTTGATGGATATAACTCAACGGAAATGCAATATCGAAGCAAATCATGCCCAATATCTTAAAATTATTAGTGTTTAAAAGCTCTTGATTAGGCATGCCTGCGCTTATAGATGACATTGGCATATCAAAGAAGTCAATAATCCCTCTAAGCAGGTTTTCAAAAGGTACATATTCACCAAAAGGTACAAGATGTCTTTTTGCATAGCTTTCATCAGTGCTAAGAATTGTCATGGTGTTGTATAAAGAACTATCTTGATACTTCCATGCTCCTGATAGTATTTCTGGCAATCCATCAATCCTTGAATTGAAATTAGCCATTTGATTGCTTGAATGCAAATAAGGTAACGGTGATTCTGGCCAAATTAAAAGATCTACGTTACTTTGCTGGCGGCTTAAGTCAACTAAAACATCTTCAATATTCTTGTGTAACCCATCTACATATTTTTTAAAAGGATCTAGTGAAGGTTGAATAATAGAAATAGATAGGCTTTCTTTTGGGTAGAAAATAGTCAGATTATGCTGGGGCAAGAAAATTACTAAGCTAAAAATAGTGATTAAAAAAATTCTATATTGCTTATTTAAAAATGATAATGCTATTACAAAAGATAGAAAATACAGAATGAATGACCCACCATAAACGCCTAAGATTGGGATGATATTTTGGCCAGCAGTATCTAGCAAAACCAAGCCTGGTAATAGCCATGGGAAACCCCCTAGCAAAACAAATCTTAAGAGCTCTAATAGGGTAAGAAGGCTTGCAAAAACTAAACTTTTTATAAAAAGATTAGCATCAATATTCAGTAACTTAATTATAGAAAATGGGGCTATAAATACTATCGATAATAAAGACCCCATAATTAAAATTATACTTATAGATATAATAATAGATGTATTTCCGTAATAGTAAATGCTCACTATTAACCAGCCTGTCCCTGCTATCCAGTATCCCAACCCCCATGCGACTGATCTTTTAAAAGCTTGCCAAAAATTTTCAGAATTTATAATTGCTGCAATAAAGATTGAGAGTGAAATAACAATGATGAGTTTAAAATTAAATGGGCTGAAGGCAAGGACAGAAGTGGCGCCAATAAATCCTAAATATAAGTAACTAAGAAAAGGAGATTTAAGAATTTGTTTTGATAGTAATGCCAATTTTTTTAACTTTTCTTTTGTCTGCTGCAGTCACTGCAAGGATCATATTATCTATTTCAATTTTATCTCCAACCTTTGGAAGAAAGCCTAACTTATTAATGAATAATCCAGCCAGAGTTTCAGTATCCATTCCATCAAAATTTTTATTAAACTTTTCTTCGAAGATCGAAAGTTCAAGAGTTGCATCAGCAATATATTCATGTTCACTAACCTGGATTAAATCTTCGTCCTCAGAATCATGCTCATCCTCAATTTCACCGACAAGCTCTTCTAAAATATCTTCAATTGTTACTAAACCAGAAATAGTTCCGTATTCATCCAAAACAACTGCCATGTGAGATCTATCTTTTTTAAATTCTTCGAGCAATGAATCAGCTTTTTTAGATTCAGGGACTACTTTAATATCTCTTATTAAGTTTTGAAGAGCAAAATCTTCCAAATTTTTACTAATTATTGTTAGAAGATCTTTTGCAAGTAATATTCCTTTAACCTCATTCTTGGTTTCTCCAAGAACAGGGTATCTAGAGTGACCAGATTCAATAATTCTTTTAATCATTGGCTGCGGTGCTTCATCGGCCGAAATAGTTACCATTTCTACTTTTGGAACCATTATCTCTTTAACAGTAGTATCGCCAAGCCTAATTGCTCTCTCTGCTATAAATTGAGCTTCTTTGTCTATTAGGCGAGCGCTAAGGGCATCTTCAAGCAATATTGATACATCGTCTAAGCTTGATGGCTTAATTGTAAAAAAACGTTTTATTTTATTTAAAAAACTCGACGGGGGCTGGTCTTGATCAGTGTCTTGGTTGGTCATATTAAGTAAGGGTTAGTTATTTTAAAAAATTCTAGATAATTAATCTCTTTTGCCTCCATTATGTTGGCATCGTTCTCCTGCTCATGATCAAAACCTAGTAAATGAAGTATTCCGTGAGCTAATAGGTGCATCATATGATCGTCTAAGTCTCTATTCAAGCTGTGTGACTCAGTTTTAACAAAAGGAACACTTATTGCAATATCTCCAAGCTCATCAGAAAGCTGCTCAATATCTATATTGATAGGAAAAGATAAGACATTTGTATCTGAGTTCTTTTTTCTAAACTCTTGATTAAGCAAAATCATTTCCTGAGTTGTCATAAATTTGAGATTAACAACCGACCCAACTTTGCTCTGATCGCAAAGTATGTGCTCTGCAATCATGTGCAGCTTTTTTTCCAGATCGCCGGAAAGCTGATGAAAATTATGAGGAGAAATATTTAAACTCAATTTTTTTGTTTGTCAAAATGATCATAAGCATCAACTATTTTTCTAACCAAGGGGTGTCGAACAACGTCTTTGGAATTAAAAATAGTGAACCCGATGCCTTCTAATCCATCTAATACTTTAAAACTATGTCCTAGCCCAGACTCAATATTCTTAGGGAGGTCAATCTGTGTCATGTCTCCATTAATGATGGCGTAAGAACCAAAACCCATTCTTGTAAGAAACATCTTCATTTGATCAACGGTCGTATTTTGACTTTCATCCATAATAATAAAAGCATTATTCAAAGTTCTGCCTCGAAGATAGGCAAGCGGTGCAACTTCAAGGATCTCTTTTTCTAACAAGCGTACTACCTGTTCAAATCCAAGCATTTCATACAAAGCATCATAAAGAGGCCTAAGATAGGGATCTACTTTTTGTGATAAGTCTCCGGGAAGAAATCCAAGCTTTTCTCCCGCTTCAACAGCAGGACGTATTAGAATAATTTTTTTAACTTTTTCAGCTACAAGCATCTCTACGGCTTTTGCAACAGCTAAATATGTTTTTCCTGTTCCTGCTGGCCCTACACCAAAGTTAACCTCAAAACTGCTCATGTTACCTAGATAGTCATTTTGATTTTTACCACGAGGCTTAATGGTTTTCTTGGGAGTCTTAATCACAAACTCAACCCCCCTTGGAGCAATAGTAGCGGGGTTCACATCTTCATTTCTATTGATTGCCATCTGTATAGTTTCCTGTGAGAGTTCTATTCCTTGGATTGTTGTTGCATATAGGTCTTGAATTGCATGAGAAGCCTTTAAAATGCTTTCCTCTTCACCTGAAATGCTAACTTTATTTCCATTTTGGAAAATTTTAACGCCAAATCCTTTTTCTAGTATTTTTAAGTTGCCATTTAATTCCCCAACAAAGGCTTTTAAATTTTTTGTGCTTGCTGGTTCTAGTTGCAATTTTGTTAGGGACTGATTAACCGATGTCATTGAGGTTGAGATAACTCCCCAGATTCTAGAATCTGTCCCACCAATGATCGTTGATATGCTTTTGTAATATTGATATCTACTAATTTACCTAGAATATTAATATTTTGGAAGTCAAAATTTACCACTCTATTGCACTCTGTTCTTGCTTGAAGCTGATTGATATTTTTTTTTGAAATGCCTGTTACCAAACATCTTTGGATCGAACCCTCTAATTCATTGCTATAAGCGGCTTGCAAATCATCGATTCGCTTTTGTAATTTATATAACCTTTCTTTTTTTGTCGCCAAGGATGTTGAGTCTTTGAGCTGTGATGCTGGGGTACCGGGCCGAGCTGAATAAATAAAACTATAAGATGCATCAAATTTCACTTCATCAATTAAATCTAGAGTTTGTTGAAAATCAAAATCTGTCTCATTGGGGAATCCAACAATAAAATCAGAAGTAATTTTAATATTTGGTCTGATTTTCTGCAGTTTGAAGATAACATCTAGATAGTCCTCTCTGGAGTAATTTCTTTTCATTTTTGTAAGAATATCGTTTGACCCTGACTGAACCGGTAGATGTAAATGGCTAACAAGTTGGGGTACATGACCATATGCATCTATCAAATCATCAGTCATGTCTAAGGGGTGAGAGGTTGTGTATCTAATTCTTTTAACTCCATCAATTGCGCCGCAAACCTCAATTAGGTCAGACAAACCTAAAACTCTGCCATCGAGTGTAAATTTATAAGCGTTAACATTTTGCCCAACAAAAACAATCTCTGAAACACCTTGCTCTATAAGCCTAGCAACCTCGTCAAAAATTTGGTTTGGTTTTCTGCTAACTTCATCTCCTCGGGTATATGGAACAACGCAAAATGAACAATATTTAGAGCAGCCCTCCATGATAGACACAAAACTGGAGGTTCCTGTTGCCTCAGGCTCCGGCAATGAATCAAACTTTTCTTCAATTGGAAATGAAACATCGACAGCTTTGATCTTATTGTCTTCTTTAATCAATGACGGAACTTTATGAATTGTCTGGGGCCCAAAAATTAAATCAACATAAGGAGCGCGTTTAAAAATATTCTTTCCCTCCTGAGTTGCCACACATCCACCAACGCCTATTTTTAAATTTGGATTCAGCTTTTTCAATTTATTAAGTCTTCCCAGCTCGGAATAAACTTTATCTTCTGCCTTCTCTCTAATTGAGCATGTGTTAAGCAGAATGATATCTGCATCGTCAGGGGTGCTAGTTTCTTCTATATTTGGATCTTTTTTAAGAATCTCTAATGTCTTTTGGCTGTCATACTCATTCATTTGACAACCATAGGTTTTAATATAAAGTTTTGTACCCATATATCTAATTATGAAGAAAAAGACGACATATAAAATAATTTTTATGCAACTCGGTGAAATATACGAGATTTTTGCTAAGCAAATCTATCAAAGTGACATGTATGGCTTCATCGAGGTCGAAGAGTATATATTCAATCAAAATAAACAGCTAGTAGTTGATCCAACTTCGGAAAAATTAGAGAAAGAATTCAAATCAGTAGAAAGATCATACATACCAATTAATTCTGTGATTAGGATTGATGAAGTGATTGAATCGGGAGAGGCTAAGATTAAACAGAATAAAAGTCAGGTATCTCCTTTTCCAATGAATATACAACCTGCCAATAAGCAAGATTAGCTTCAAAAATAAAGCCTTTGTTATTTAGCAATTTTAACTAATCGCTGTTAACATTTTTTAATGAAAAGAAGGCAGGCTCTAAAAATATCATCAATTGGCGCCATCGGAATAACAGCGTCTATTGGTACAAGTGCTGCAAAAAATAATTATTCTTTTGATCATGGAGTTGCCAGCGGAGATCCTCTTGAAGACAGAGTGATTTTATGGACAAGATTATCACCAAATAAATCAGGGCCGCATGAAGTCTTGCTAGAAGTGTCCAATAAAATAAATTTTTCTAAAGTTGCATTTACAATAAAACTTCAGACCTCTTCTTTATCCGACTACACGGTTAAGTATGATTTTATGGCAAGCAAACATTTCGATGCTGGAGCAGTTTTTTATTTTAGATTTAAGGCTGGAAATACTGTTTCTGAAACTGGCAAGACAAAGACTCTATCAAGCGATCTTGTAAAGGCTAAAATTGGTATATTTAGTTGCAGCAACTTCCCAGCTGGATTTTTTAATGCTTATCAAGCTGCGGCAGATCAAAATAATTTAGATTTATGGCTCCATCTGGGTGACTATTTATATGAATACCCAATGGGTGGATACGGAACAAACAATGCTGAGATGCTTGGAAGAGTTCCAATCCCCAAACATGAAATGATTACTTTGTCTGATTACAGACAAAGACACTCCCAGTACAAGCAAGATCAGGGCTCCAAAGCTTTACATAGAAGTGCGCCATTAATTGCTGTGTGGGATGACCATGAATTCTCAAATGATACTTGGAAAAAAGGAGCAGAAAATCATTCCGAAGATGGAGCAGAGGGAGATTTTTATGCAAGAAGATCTGCAGCTATAAAGGCATATTATGAGTGGATGCCCATCAGGGAACAGGAGAACAAAAGAAAAATATTTAGGGATTTCAAGATAGGTAAACTACTGCATTTGATTATGCTAGATACTCGCCAATATGCGAGAGATAAACAAATTCAACCCAAAGATTACTTAGATAAATCTGGATTCAATCAAGGGAAATTTTACAACGAGCTAAATTCAAGCACCAGAAGCCTGCTTGGAACTGAGCAACTATCTTGGATTGAGGAAATTGTTTCTGATTCAAGTGCTTATTGGACACTTTTTGGACAACAAGTATTGATGACAAAATTAAAGTTTCCTGATCTAACTAGGATGCTTGATTCTGAGGATATTCCAAGTTTTTTAAAGCCTTACCTAAAATTTTTAGGCCTTGGAATACCTTCTAATCTAGATGCATGGGATGGTTATCCCAACGATAGAAGTAAACTCTATAGTTTAATGCAAAAAGCTAACAAGCAATTTGTAAGTTTGGCTGGTGATACACATAACAGCTGGGTCTCAGAGCTAGAAAATGTAGATGGCAAAAAAATAGGGATAGAGTTAGGGGCTCCATCTGTAACATCGCCTGGCATAACTGATGTACTAAAATTAAATGAGGGGGAATTTACTAACAGCATTATCAAAATGAATAAAGAGCTTAAGTGGATGGATCCATCTCACAGAGGGTTTCTTACTCTAGATATTAGCAAAGAATTTATCTTAGCTAAATTTTATTACATAAAAGAGTTAGAAGAGATTAACCCTGAAATTGAATTCTCTAGGTCTTTCAAAATTTATAATGAAGGCTCTAGCTTGTCAGTAAAAGAGTCTTAACTTAATCAAAGAGCATCTGTTTATAAAGCTTCAGCTCATTAATTGACTCTTTAATGTCATCCTGAGCCCTGTGAGAGCCCTGCTTTTCATATGTTTGTGCGTCATTCATCCACCTAGAAATGAGCTCCTTTACTGAAGATACATCAACATGCCGATAGTGAAAATAAGACTCCAAAGCGGGCATGTACTTTGCTAAGAAACGTCGATCATGTGACACAGTATTCCCGCACATAGGGGATCTCTTGTTGCCAATGTATTTTGAAATAAACTCTAGCGTTTCTATCTCTGCTGCCTGCTCAGAAACGCTGCTCTCAAGAACAGACTTTATTAGACCTGAATTTCCATGCTGGTTTGTATTCCAATCATCCATGTTATTGATAAGCTCTTTTGGTTGATTTATTACTAAATTAGGCCCTTCAGCAACAATGGTAAGATTACTATCTGTGATAATGGTAGCAATTTCTATTATTCTCTCTTTCTCAGGATCTAAGCCAGTCATCTCAAGGTCGATCCAGATTAAGTTTTGATTTGATTTTTGAGTGGACATAAATGTTGTTAATTTTAAACTATAGTGTATTTTGAGCCCAAGATGTTAAAAGTTCAAACCGGTCAAATTATTGAGTTCTACTCTAACTCATGCTCCGTTGTTTCTGATGGCAAGAATTATAAATGTAAAATTTTCGGAAGGATTAATTTAGTGGTAGGTGACCTTGTTAAGTTTGAGCGGGTAAATGATGGAGGAAAATATCAAGGCATAGTAACAAAGCGAAATGATAGATTAACCGTTCTGCACAAATCAAAAGAAAATATTAAAAAGCCAATAGCTGCGAACATCTCTAATATTGGTATCCTGGTAACCAAAAACCCTAAAACCAATCTTGAATTTATTGATAAATGGATAGCAATATCAATTAATGCTTCTATTGAACCTTTTATTGTTTTTAATAAAATTGATGCAGTTGCTGATAATGAATTTTTGAACACCAAGAATCTTTATGAGGCTATTGAAGTGCCCACTTTTTCGATCTCAGCAAAGTTTAGGACTAACATAGAAAGCCTTAAAAAATACCTAGCAAACAAAACAACAATACTTGTGGGTAACTCTGGATCAGGGAAATCTACTTTAACTACGGCAATAACAGGAAAAGAGATCTTGTCGAGAGAACTTTCAAATAATCAGGGGGTTCATACTACTTCTGTTTCAACTCTCTACAATTCTGACAATATAAAGCTTATAGATTCTCCAGGTGTTAGAGATATTGGGATTGAGCATTTAGTGCAAGCGGATATTATTTCTGCCTTTTCTGAAATCAATAACTTAGCAGCGAATTGTGCTTACCCAAAGTGTGCACATAAAAATGATGAAGGTTGCGCCGTTATGAATGGAGTGCAAAATGGTGATATAGAGGAAAGTCGATACAATAATTTTATTTTTTTAAGTCAAGATAATAACGCATGAATAAGAAAACACATTTTGGCTTTAAGGAAGTTGAAGCGAGCAAAAAAGCAGATCATGTGGGTGAGGTCTTTCACTCTGTTGCAGAAGAGTATGATTTGATGAATGATGTCATGTCTTTAGGAATGCATAGAGCCTGGAAGCAAATGTTGATAGAGCTTTCGGAATTAGCCGAGGGCTCTATGGCCCTCGATATTGCAAGTGGGACAGCCGATATACCAAAACTAATAACTGAAAAATTTAAATCTGTATCTGTTCATGTAACCGATATCAATGAGTCTATGCTGTCCCTAGGAAGAGAGCGTTCAATTAATGAAAACTTCTTTCAAAATTGTAGTTTTACATTGGCATCAGGAGAGAGCCTTCCATACAAAGATGATACATTTGACTTGGTATCTGTTGGATTTGGACTTAGAAATTTTACAAATAAAGAACAAGGTTTGAAGGAAATGAAAAGGGTTCTAAAGCCAGGCGGCGTCTTGTTAATTTTAGAATTTTCTAAGCCAACAAACTCTATTTTTTCTAAAATCTATGATTGGTATTCTTTTAATATTATTCCAAAGTTGGGGAGCTTATTAGTAAATGATGCTGAGAGTTATCAATATCTTGCTGAGTCTATAAGAATGCATCCTGATCAAGAAACATTAAAAAATATGGTTTTGGATTCTGGTTTTAAAAAATGCAAATTTTATAACCTAGTAAATGGGGTGGTAGCCATTCATCAGGCCAAATAATTATGAGCATCCCTCTAGATAAATTTATCCAAGAACTAGACTCTGCATCCCCAGGCTTTAAGTTAAAGGTGGAGCAGCTGTATCCAGTTGCGTTTAATATTCAAATTTCTGGTATGCCAAAATTTTCTATTAACCTAAATCAAAATAATCAGTCATTTAACTTTTCGGAACATATTGATGCTCAGTTTTCTTTAAGTTTAAATATTTTTAGTGCGCTGAATGCAATAAAAAATAAAATAGTGCCATCAGAGTCTATATCTGGAAACATAGAGGATGCGGTGATATTCCTGGGAGTAATTGCTCATTTGGATATAGATCTTGAACTGCTTATTTACAAGCACTTTGGCGATATCCCTGCTTTAATATTAAGAAAAGTATTATTGGGCACTGAAAAAGGTTTTAGTTCTGAGTCAAGGGGCGTCTCTAACAACCAACTACTAAAGACCTTCAGAGATATATCAATCAGACTTGATAGGCTTGAACACAGCTTAATTAAATAATGAACATTATTCTTTCAATAATAGACTGTATCAAAATTCTTTTTCAATCTATCAGATTTGGAATTATTAATATTCCAATTGAAAATAGTGATTCTGTAATTGTTCGCATTCTTGGTTTTTGCAATCCATTTTTTATTTTTAACCAAAAAGTGCCTCATGGATTGAGGATTAAAAACTTTTTAGAAAATCTAGGGCCTATGTTTATTAAGTTTGGGCAGTTGCTTTCAACAAGAACAGATGTGGTCTCCCTTGAGATTACCTCTCATTTAAGAGGGTTAACTGATCAATGCAAGCCCTTTTCAACGAAGGCAGCTGTAGATGCAATTGAAAGTGGATTGAATATCAAAATAAATGATATTTTTGATGATTTTGAAGAAACTCCTTTGGCTGCTGCATCCTTGGCACAGGTTCACAGAGCGAAATTAAAATCTACCTCTGAAAAAGTAGTTATCAAAGTTCTAAGGCCTGGGGTTCACAGACAGGTAAGAAGAAATATTAGAGTAATGCGAGTGGCGGGTTTGTTAATAAATCTATTTTACAAAGAAAGTTATAGGCTGCGATTAAAAGATGTTATCGATGATTATGAAAGAACTATATTAAAAGAATTAGATTTGAAGGTTGAAGCAGCAAATACAACTGTTACTAAAAAGAATTTTGCTGATTCGGATTTACTATTTATACCAAAAGTATTTTGGGATCAAACTACGGTTAATGTTTTAACGATAGAAGAAATAGATGGAATTGGGTGTACCGATATAGCTGCAATGGATGCATTAAATATTGATCGAAAAGCTCTTGCCGAAAATGGTGTAAAAATTTTTCTTGATCAGGTCTTTAGAGATAATTTCTTTCATGCTGATATGCATCCTGGGAATATTTTTGTTAGTAAAGAGAACATTACATGTCCAAGCTATATAGCTATTGATTGCGCTATTGTTGGGTCCCTGAGCAGAGAGGATCAATACAACCTAGCTAGAATGCTTCAGGCAACTCTAAAACAAGACTATGATAAGTTATCACAGCTATTTATAGCTGCTGGCTGGGTTTCCAGTGATACAAACAAATCAGACCTAGAACAAACTCTTAGAGCAACCTGCGAGCCTATTTTTGAAAAGCCTTTGTCTGAAATTGAGTTCGGTAGTTTGTTGCTATACCTCTTTGACTCTACCAGGCAGTTTGGACTGTCAATTCAGCCATCCCTGATTTTGCTTCAAAAAACATTAATTCATATAGAGGGAATGGGAAGAGAGATTTATTCAGATCTTGATTTTTGGGGGCTTGCAGAACCATATTTAGATGAATGGATCTCCAATCAATTTAGCCCAATTAAACTAAAAGAATTTCTTGAACAAAATCATTACGAGATTTTAGATAAAGCCTCATCTTTGCCTGGAGAAATCTTCGATCTCCTTGATAGCATTAAATTTTTAGCAAATGATGGTAAAAAAAATATTGATTTGGTAAAAAATCTTGAAGCAAGTCTTCAAAATCAGCGAAAATGGCAAAATCTAACTATACTTACACTTATAGGTATTATTATGATCCTAATGGGGACTATGTTGCCATAGAGATCAGGAGACAATTATGGGAATAGGTGGAATAAGTTTTTGGCAGATTTTAATTATATTAGTTTTGCTACTAGTCTTGTTTGGTGGGAAGAAAATCAGAAGTATGGGCTCCGATCTTGGGGAAGGTCTAAAAGGTTTTAAAAAAGCAATTAAAGACGATGATGATTCTTTGTCAAACTCTGAATCTAAGCCTGACGACAAATAAAATTGTTACAAATCGGATTTCTTGAAATTCTAATTATCCTGCTTGTTGGGATTGTAGTTATTGGCCCTGATCAACTTCCTGGGTTTATCAAATCTTCTCTTAAGGCCTTTACAAAATTTCAAAATAAATTTTTTGAGTTTAGATCAAGTATAGAAAGGGATATTGGAGCCGAAGATCTTAAGCAGGATATTTTTAATGAACTGAAGATGGAAGAGTTAGAAAAAGGTGAAAATGAACAACCCAAATGAGATGACATACATTGGACACCTAACAGAACTTAGGACCAGAATCATTAGAATGTTTCTATTTGCAGGCTTTGCTCTCATTTGCTGCCTGCCTTTTACAAATGAGATTTATACCTTTGTATCCTCTCCCTTAATGGAGCTAATGCCTGCTGGCAGCAGTATGATTGCGACAGAGGTTGCCTCACCATTTATTGCCCCACTGAGACTTTCAATCTATTCGGCATTGCTAATATCAGTGCCGTATTTTTTTATGGAACTCTGGGGCTTTATATCTCCAGGCTTATATAAGAAAGAAAAAGCGTTTGTTATTCCATTGATGCTCTCATCTGCAATTCTATTTTATGCGGGAATTATTTTTGCTTATTTTATTGTAAGTCCAATTATTTTAGGTTTTTTTATTGCTGCTGCACCAGACTCAATTCAGGTGATGACAGATATAAATAAATATTTAGACTTTGTTATAAAATTATTCTTTGCTTTTGGCTTTGCCTTTGAAATACCTGTAGCAACTTTTTTAGTAGTTAATACTGGGCTGATTTCAAAAGATTCAATTAAAAAAATGCGTCCTTATTTAATTATTATTTTTTTTATCTTAGGAATGTTATTAACACCCCCGGATATCTTTTCGCAATTATTCCTAGCCATTCCGATGTGGCTATTGTTTGAGGTGGGTCTTTTAATTTCTAGAGATCCAGAAAATTAGTCTTCTGGGAAATCAACATTGAGCCGATCAATCCAAGTTCCTGAAGAGGGCATTTGCATTGTTAAAATCATTTCTAACAATTCCTCTGGGCTCCCTGAAACCAGCACTTGCTTTTGATTTTCAAGAGAGACAAATTCCTCGTCAACGGAATGCTGTAACCAACTCAGAAAACCATCGTAATACCCATTAATATTTAATAGGCCTAAAGGTTTGTTAATGCCTCCTAGTTGATTGCTTACCATCACCTCTAGCAGCTCATCCATGGAGCCAACTCCACCAGGCAAGACAATAAAAGCATCGCTCATTTCTAAAAATTTCTCTTTTCGTTCAAAAAGAGAATGCGTAATGATTGTTTCGTCAATATTGGGATTGGTAAGTTCAAATTCATGAAGTGACTTTAATGTTATGCCTGTAGCTCTTCCGCCATTCTCAATGGCTGTATCTGCAACAACTTTCATTAGCCCCACATTACCGCCCCCAAATATCACTTCTAGACCCTTCTCAGCCATAATTTTACCAATTTGCTGTGCAGCAATTTTATAACCTGGCGACTTGCCTAAATGCGCTCCACAAAATACTGAGATCTTCTTTATTGTCATGATGGTAATCCTAAAATATGTTTTGAAATAATGTTGAGTTGAACCTCTGAGCTTCCACCAGCAATAGTATAAGCCTTAGAATAGAAAAAGGATTTTGAAATTTCTTTCTTGACTCCTGTGCTTTGCTCGACAATCTCCAGGCCTCCTGCTCCAAGGCTAGCAACATTTAGCTCCCATCTTGCTTGTGTTTCCTCAGTGCTCAAATATTTTAATGTAAGGCCAGTTAGTGAAAAACCTTGTTGAGATTCGGATGCTGTTCTTGCCATGGTCATATCTATCAAGTGATTTCGCATCTCATGTTTGGTAATTTTTTTGAATAGTCGGTTTTGGCCATAGGCACTTGATGCGTTGGAATTTCTAAATGTTGCTATAGGCTCTATATCTACAGCTCCCTCACTCCCAAGGTCAGCCATCATTGTTCTCTCAAATTCAAGAAGTCTTTTTGCAACTTTCCAGCCATTGTTTTCATCAGCAATTCTATGAGATTCTTTAGCTATAACATCATCAAAAAATACTTGGCAAAATGGGGACTGGCCACTCAATAGCATAATAGGTTTAATTTCAATATTGGGCTGCTTTAAATCTAAAAGAACAAAAGAAATGCCTGCCTGTTTTTTTTCAGTTTTTGCTGTTCTAACCAAACAATACATCCAGTCTGCTTTATTTGCCTCTGATGTCCAAATCTTTGAGCCGTTTATCACATAATCTTTTTTAATTAGTTTAGCCCTAGTAGAAATATTGGCTAAGTCTGATCCTGCTCCTGGCTCTGAAAATCCCTGACACCACCATATTTCTCCTCTTGAGATTTTTGGAAGAAATTCTTTTTTTTGTTCGTCGGTCCCAAATTCTAGTAGCACGGGTCCAAGCATTGAAATGCCAAAGTTAATTTGAGGGGGGCGACATCCAAAAAATTTCAAACGACTCCTTAGAATTTTTGCTTCTTCAAATGATAAACCTCCGCCTCCGAACTCTTTTGGCCACTCAGGTGTGCACCAACCTTTTTTAACCATTGCCTCAAACCAAAGTTTCGAGTCATTTGTTGGAAAGTGTATATTTGATGAGGCCCAAACCTGTTCAGAAACAGGCATTGGAGTTCGCATGGAATCTGGGCAGTTTTCATTGATCCATGCATCAACATGATTCTCAAATTTTTTTAATTCTATGGTCATATTATTTATATGGTAAATGAAAAAGTAACTGGGCCGCAATTGACTGAGTGGATATCCATCTCCGCCCCAAAAACACCTGACTTGAAGCGAATATTAGAGCCAGATAATTGCTCTAACAGCTCTTTGTATAATGGCTCAGCCTTATCAGCGCCTGCTGATCTATGAAAGCTTGGTTTGTTTCCTTTGTCAGTCACTGCTGCAAGAGTAAATTGACTAACAATCATTATTTCTGCGTCTATTTCCTTCAAATTAGCAGTCATCATGTTGCTATCATCTTTAAAAAAGCAAAAATTTGTTATTTTAGATATGAATGACCCAATAACCTCGCTCGTATCATGTTTTTCAAAACAAACAAAGGCAAGAACCCCTCTATTAATTGATGAGTGTGCCTCATTATTAATGAACACTGTTGCTGAGGAGACTCTCTGGGCTAAAGCTTGCAATCTTAAAGAGTTTGTTAGTTTTCTAAGCCTTTATTCCAAGCGCCATTCGCAGCAAGTTTATTCATTAAAGCTCGATGCGATAAAGCTTCTTGCGCATGAGAGATATTTTCTTCTTTTCCAAGCCAAGCTTTGAGGGCTGGTTGCTGTAAAGCTCTTCCATAAGAAAAGCTTAGTTTCCATGAAAAGCCACCAATTTTATTCATCGCATCTAAATGTGCTGTTGCATTTAAATCTGACTGACCGCCTGAAAGAAAAGTGATCCCAGGGAGTTCAGATGGTACATTTTCTTTTAAGCACTTAACAGTCATTTCTGCCACCTCCTGAATGGATGCTTGATCTGTTGCAGAAGAGCCAGAGGTCACCATATTTGGTTTCAAGATTGTGCCAGGAATGCTAACGCCTGCATCATTTAAGCATTTAAAAAGTGACTTTAAAGCTTTGCTTGTAACTTCATAACAGCGTTCAATTGAGTGGCTTCCATCCATCAGCACTTCAGGCTCAACCATTGGAACCATATTATTATTTTGAACAATTTTTGCATAGTCAGCTAAAGCACGCATGTTAGCTTCGATGCATTCGTCTGATGGAACAGAATCAGAAATTTTAATTACCGCACGCCATTTAGTAAATTTTGCGCCCAAGGCAAAATATTCTTTACACCTATCATCAAGTCCATCTAAGCCTTGTGTAATACTTTCATCAGGAGATGAATCAATTGGTTTTAGTCCTTTGTCTACTTTGATGCCAGGCAAGGCCCCTTGACTCTTAATTAGCTCAACAAGAGGGGTGCCATCTTGGGCATCTTGCCTTAATGTCTCATCAAACAATATAACCCCACCTATATTATCTTTCATGCCGCTAGATCTAAATAGCATTTCTCGATAGTCACGCCTATTAGTTTCTGTTGACTCAACACCTATTGAGTCAAAGCGCTTGCCACAAGTTGGGTTGCTTTCATCAGCTGCTAGAATTCCTTTCCCATCAGAAACTATAAATTGGGCTATTTCTTCTAATGTTTTTAATGACATGTTTTCTCCTTTTTTTAAAATTTAAAGCCTAAGGCAGCCAATGATGGTAGCTCTTTTCCTTCCATGAATTCAAGAAAAGCGCCGCCTCCAGTAGAGCAATAGGATACATTACTTTTGTTAATGAACAGCTTAATTGCTAGAAGCGTTTCACCGCCACCAGCAAGACTGTATGCGCTTGAATTAGCTATGGCCGTAGATAAGTCTTTGGTCCCCTTTGAGAATGCTTCCTGCTCGAAAACTCCAACTGGCCCATTCCAAATAATTTTTTTTGCTAACTCAATCTTTTCTTTTGCCTCTTTGCTAAGAACTTGATCAAGGATCATCTCATCATCCTCAACACCACTGATGCTGCAGATCCTTGTCTCATGAGAATCAATGCTTTTTCCAACAACAACCTCATTTGGAAGTAAAATTTTAGAAGTATTAAGAAGCTCTGATGCATGATTTAACATTGAGTCTTCACATAGTGACCGTCCAACATTAACGCCTATCGCTTTTAAGAATGTATTGGTAATGCCTCCACCAGTTATCACTGCATCAGAAATTTGAGACAAACTTTTTATTACTTCTAATTTTGATGAAACCTTTGAGCCACCTACAATTGCAAGTGTCGGAGATTCCTGAGATCTTGTTGCTTTTTTAAGCGCCTCTATTTCATTTTCAAGCAACAATCCCGCACAAGATAATGATGAAGCATAAATTGCTCCATGGGTTGATGCATGAGCTCGATGCGATGTTCCAAAAGCATCAAAAATATATACTTCGGCCAGGTTGGCCAGTCGCCCTGAAAGATCCTCATCATTCTCTAGCTCTCCGGCAAGAAATCTTGTATTTTCAAGCAAGCCAATATCATGATCAAAATTTACATCTTCCAGGGATTTAAAAAAAGGTATTTGTTTGCCCAAAAGCTCTGCAAGCCTTTTCCCTACTGGGCGTAAAGAAAAATCTACATTAAATTTACCTGGCTCTGGTCTTCCAAAATGGGAAAGAAGCAGCACCTTGGCAGCTTTTTTTTCAAGGTATTCAAGGGTTGGAAGGATGGCAAGAATTCTAGTGTCATCCAGCACATTCTCATTTTTAATGGGAACATTTAAATCAACCCTTAAGGCAATTGTTTTTTTAGCAATATCTGTCTCGCCAAGTTTTCTCATCAGGAGAGAAGTTTTTTTGCCTCAGCAATAACGTTTTCCTCTGTAAAACCAAATTTAGTCATCAGCTCACTGGCAGGAGCGCTCTCACCAAATGTATCTATGCCAATAATCCTATCATTTAGATTAGTAAGTCCTTGCCATGAGTCTGGATGAAGTGCTTCAACAATTAATTTTGGTAAATCGGGGTCAATAACACCTCTCCTATATTCTTGGTCTTGGGAATAAAATTTATCAAGGCAGGGCATAGAAACAACATTTGCTTTTATCCCTTCTTTTGCCATAGCTTCACCAGCAGCGATAATTAATTTCAACTCGCTACCAGAGGCAATAAGAGTAAGATCTGCATTTTCTACTTCAAAAAGCAAATATCCACCCTTCTTAATTAACTCGATTTGCTCATTTGTTCTTTGAACAAATGGGAGATTCTGTCTAGATAAAATAAGGCTGTGGGGAGTATTAACTGAAGTAATTGCTTCTTTCCATCCTGCGGCTGTTTCAAGAATATCAGCGGGCCTCCAGTTATTAAGATTTGGAGTAGCTCTCAGAGTAACTAGGTGCTCTATTGGTTGATGAGTTGGACCGTCTTCTCCTAAACCTATTGAGTCATGTGTGTAAACAAAGATGTTTGGTATCTCCATAAGTGCTGCAAGTCTTACAGCATTCCTTGCATAATCCATAAAAACTAAGAAGGTTCCACCATAGGGCTTAATGCCTCCATGAAGCAACATTCCATTCATCATTGCGGTCATTCCAAATTCTCTGACACCATAAAATATATGATTTCCTTTAGGGTTTTGGGGCAGCATTTGAGTGCTAGCAGATGAAAAAGTATTATTTGATCCAGTAAGATCTGCTGACCCTCCGACTAACTCTGGTAATTGTTGGCAGAAAAAATCTAAACAGACTTCTGAAGCTTTGCGAGTTGCTATATCTTGTTGATTGCCTGTCGCTAAACTAGCTAGAAATTCTTCATAAAGCTCTTCAAAATTTTCTGGAAGGTCATTTGCAACAAGACGATTAAGCTCTTTAAAGTCCTCTGGGTGTTTTGCTTGGTATTCTTCCATTAGCTGGTTCCAAGATTTGTTTAGCTTTTCTCCTTGGTCTTGAGCATCCCACTCTGATTTAATATTTTCAGGTATATAGAAAGGCTCATGCTCCCACCCAAGTTGTTCTCTTGTCTTTGCAATTTCATCTTCTCCTAAGGGGGATCCATGAACGCCAGATGTTCCTGATTTATTTGGTGAGCCAAAACCAATTTCTGTCTTACAGCAGATCAATGTTGGTCGATCCACATCTTCCTGAGCGCTTTTAATTGCAGTGAGCAAATCTTCTACGCTATGGCCATTGACTTCTATTACCTGCCAGTCATAACTTTCAAACCTTTGAACAGTATTATCTGTAAACCAATTAGTAATTTCTCCATCAATTGAAATTCCATTTTGATCATAAAAACAAATTAGCTTTCCAAGCCCATGGGTTCCAGCAAACGAACAAACTTCGTGAGAAATTCCTTCCATCAAACACCCATCACCCAAAAAAGCATATGTGTGATGATCAACAGGGTTCATCCCATCTGATGTATTAAATTTACTAGCTAGCATTTTTTCTGCCAAGGCCATGCCAACTGCATTTCCTAACCCCTGACCAAGAGGGCCGGTAGTCGTCTCAATGCCAATGTCTATATCTAATTCAGGGTGGCCGGGCGTTTTTGAGCCCAGTTGTCTGAAATTTTTTAGATCTTCAATTGAAAGTTTGTACCCAGTTAAATACAGCAAGCTGTACAACAACATTGACCCATGGCCATTTGAAAGCACAAACCTATCTCTATTAAACCAATGAGGGTTACTTGGGTTATGTTTAAGGGTGTATTTCCATAGAGCTACAGCAATATCTGCCATTCCCATTGGCATGCCTGGATGGCCACTTTTTGCAGCTTGAACTGCGTCTATGGAAAGAAATCTAATGGCATTAGCGAGCTCTTTATGCATGTTTTTGCAATTTGAATTAGAAAGAATCATCATAATATGAGGCTAAGATTATTTATAGATAAATTTGTATTTATTTCGTAAAACTAATAAGATTCAGGCTGATTGAGTGATTTGTTCCTGCTTGCATGCTTAAACTGCTAAATGGGACGCCTAACAAAGGTGAAAAATGAAGATTTCATATGAATTTTATCCTCCAAAGGATTTAGACTACAAAAAAGTTGTTAATGAGTATTCATTAATTAGTAGCTATGGGCCACGCTTCATCTCAATAACTTATGGCGCCATGGGAAGTTCTCAGGAAAAAAGTGTAGGCCTTATCAAGGCCTTTAAAGAGAAGACTGATATAGAAATAGTTGCTCATCTAACCTTGGTTGGAAAAAGTAAGAAAGAGTTGAGCAGAATTATCAATGAATTTAAATTATTAGGAATTAGAAAAGTTGTAGCCTTGAGAGGTGATAGTCCAGATGGTGAATTTAAAGCTCATGCCGATGGTTTTAGTAATACTGCTGATTTTGTAGAATTTTTGGTTGCATCTGATATGGAGGTTGTTGTTTCAGCTTATCCTGAACCCCATCCGGACTCAGAGGGATTTGAGTTTGATATAAATCTTTTGAAGGAAAAAACTCTTGCAGGGTCAAACCAATGCATCACTCAGTTTTGCTTTTCAATGGCAGATTATCAAAAGCTAATTGATAAGATTGCAAAGGAAAAAATTCAAAATGAGTTAACGGCTGGAATTATGCCTATTTATAACATTGCCAGTCTTTGTAACATGGCAGAAAGGTGTGGGACAAAAATTTCATCTGAAATCGTGAATCAGTTTTCAGATGACCGCTTAAAAAATGAGGCAGCTGCAATAAAAATCTGCGTTCAACAAGTTAGGGATCTTCAAAACATGGGCGTAAATAATTTTCATTTTTATACCCTAAACCAATCATCGCTTTTAAAAAAAATATTTGATGAGATTAGCTATTAATTAAGGAGAAAAAATATGAGCTACATTTTTACATCTGAGTCTGTTTCCGGCGGGCATCCCGATAAAGTCTGTGATCAAGTTTCTGATGCCATTCTAGATGCCTATTTATCAGAAGATCCTAACAGCAGGGTTGCATGCGAAACAATGATCAAAAATAATATGGTCTTCATTGCTGGTGAAATAACCTCGCTTGGTAACCCAGACCTAGAACCAATTGTTAGAAAAACTATTAATAATATTGGTTATAACAACGATGAACTTGGCTTCAATGGAGATACCTGTGAATTTACAAATCTAGTATTCCAGCAATCGCCAGATATTGCTCAGGGAGTAAACGAGGGTGAGGGTGAAGATCTAGAACAGGGCGCTGGAGATCAAGGCCTTATGTTTGGTTATGCTTGCAAAGAAACTGATTCGCTTATGCCTCTGCCAATTGATTTATCTCATAGGCTTGTAAAGAGACAAGCTGATGCAATGAAAAGCGGTGAATTACCCTGGTTAAGGCCTGATGCTAAAAGCCAAGTAAGTGTTATTTACGAAGATAATGGGAAAACAATTAAAGGCTTGTCTGCAATTGTTCTTTCTACACAGCACGATGAAGATGTTACCCAAGAAGAGATTAAAGCCGAGGTAATGGATAAAATTATTAAACCAATTGTTCCTGAAGAGTGGATTTTAGATTCAACAAATATCTATATTAATCCAACTGGTAAATTTGTTATTGGTGGTCCTGTTGGGGACTGTGGGCTTACTGGAAGAAAAATCATTGTGGACACTTATGGTGGAATGGCTCGACATGGTGGAGGGGCTTTTTCGGGCAAAGATCCTTCTAAAGTAGATAGATCAGCTGCTTATGCTGCTCGATATGTTGCAAAAAACATTGTTGCGGCTGGTTTGGCTGATTATTGTGAAATCCAAGTTTCTTATGCTATTGGAGTTGCAACTCCAACTTCTATCAATGTAAATACTTTTGATAGTGAGAAAATATCTAAAGAAGCGATTGAAAAAATTGTAGAAGAAAGCTTTGATTTAAGGCCCAAGAGTCTTATTAAGATGCTAGATCTTAAGAAGCCAATCTACCTCCCTACAGCCGCTTACGGCCATTTTGGAAGAACAGATATAGATCTTTCATGGGAAAGAACAGATAAGGCGACTGAAATATCTCAGTGATTGTTTGGCTATTTAACAAAAGAGGGTGCATTTGTGCCCTTTTTTTATGTAAAATGCACACAAAATTTAAACGAGATTTAATATGGAAAATGATTACAAAGTAGCAGACATTAGCCTTGCAGATTTTGGCAGAAGAGAGATCTCTCTTGCTGAAAATGAAATGCCAGCATTAATGGCTTTAAGAGAGAAATATAGAGCAGAACAACCTCTCAAAGGTGCCAAAGTTATGGGCTGCATTCATATGACCATTCAAACAGCTGTTTTGATTGAAACATTGGTAGACCTAGGTGCTGAAGTGCGCTGGTCTGGCTGTAATATTTTTTCAACTCAAGATCATGCTGCGGCAGCAATAGCAGCAGCTGGAATACCGGTTTTTGCTTGGAAAGGCCAAACTGATGAGGAGTTTGACTGGTGCATAGAGCAAACCATTGTTGAAGATGGAAAGCCTTGGGATGCAAATATGATTTTAGATGATGGGGGCGACTTAACCCACATGGTTCATACTAAATTCCCTGACATGCTAGAAACCATTCATGGTATTTCTGAGGAAACTACAACTGGCGTTCACAGACTTAAGGCAATGCTTGAGAGTAACTCGCTAAAAGTTCCAGCCATTAATGTGAATGACTCTGTAACCAAATCAAAAAATGATAATAAGTATGGTTGCAGACATAGCCTGAATGACGGCATTAAAAGAGCAACAGACATGTTCTTATCTTCCAAAAAAGCTTTGGTGATTGGTTATGGAGATGTCGGAAAGGGTTCAGCTTTGAGCCTTGCTCAAGAAGGAATGATTGTAAGAGTTGTAGAATCTGATCCAATCTGTGCCATGCAAGCATGCATGGATGGTTTCGAAGTTGTTTCTGCTTACAACAATGGTGTTGTTACCAGAGATGTAAAAGACATTAACCTAAGAGTGCTTGAGGACACTGATTTAATTGTCACAACAACAGGAAATGTCAATGTGTGTGATGAGGCAATGTTGCGAACAGTTAAAAAAACTGCTGTGATTTGTAATATTGGTCACTTTGACAATGAGATTGATACACAATTTATGAGAGATAAGTGGTACTGGGAAGAAATTAAACCTCAAGTTCATAGAGTATTTAGAGATACAACGCCATCAGATACTCCTGATCTTCAAAGCAAGGATTACATCTTGCTTTTGGCTGAAGGAAGATTGGTCAATCTTGGACTCGCAACTGGTCATCCTAGTAGAATTATGGACGGGTCATTTGCAAACCAAGTGCTTGCACAGAAGTATTTATATGAGCAAGGTTTTGCAAACATTAACGATGCTGATAAGAAAAATGAAATGCTAAGCGTTAAGGTTCTTCCAAAAAAATTGGACGAAGAAGTGGCTGAGCTTATGGTTCAGGGCTTTGGCGGAACAATGACCAAGCTAACTGGAGAGCAAGCAGAGTACATCAATGTTCCTGTTGATGGGCCATTCAAAGAAGAAGAATACAAATACTAATCCAATTAGTTTTTTTTCAATAAATTACTCATAATAGGCGAATGAAAATTCGCCTATTTTTTTTATTAGCTCTATTTTCCATAGTTATTGTTGGCTGCGGCATGAAAGCGCCAATTCCTGCGGAACTACTAATTAATATTTAATTTATGGATCACTTTAATTACCAAGAAGGGCAATTGTTTGCTGAGAATGTTCCTCTAATGGATATTGCAGAAAAGCATGGCACACCTGTGTATGTTTATAGCAAGGCAACTCTGGAAAGACATGCCAAAGCATATATAAACTCATTCAACTCAATGAGCGGTCTTGTGTGTTTTTCGGTCAAAGCTTTATCAAATCTTTCAATTTTAAAATTATTAAAAGAATCAGGCTGTGGCTTTGATATTGTTTCTGGCGGTGAACTTCATCGAGTAAAGCTAGCAGGAGCTGATCCCAAAAAAATTATTTTTTCAGGGGTTGGGAAGTCTAAAGCTGAAATGGTTGCAGGTATTCAAAGCGATATACTCTCTTTTAACATTGAATCTAGAGCTGAGCTAAATAGACTCGAAAAAGTTGCTACGGAGATGGGTCAAATTGCTCCAGTGGCAATAAGGTTCAATCCAGGTGTTGATGCTGGGGCTCATGAGTTTACCAAAACTGGAAGGAAGTCTGATAAGTTTGGGGTTAGTATTGAGGCTACCAAGAACTTAATTAGTAAATGTATTGATAGTGATAGCCTGAATCTTGTTGGTTTAACCTGTCACATTGGATCACAAATTATGGAGATCCAGGGTTTTGAAGATGCTGCCAATCAAGCTTTAGAGCTTTTAATTGGGTTGGATGAAATGAATATTAAATTAGATTTTATTGATATGGGTGGCGGCCTGGGTGTTAGCTATATTGGTGAAGAGACTATCCAGCCGCATGAATTAGTTTGTTGCTACGAGAAAATCTTTCAAGGTCGGCATGAGAGGCTAATATTAGAGCCTGGTCGATCTATTTCAGCAAATGCTGGAGTCATGATTACAAAGATTGAATATCAAAAAAATAACTTCTTCATTGCAGACGCCGCAATGAATGATCTGCTTCGACCAGCTTTATATCAAGCCCATCACGATGTTTGGCCTTTAACAAATAACGGAAATGAGCTTACCGACATGAATTTAGTTGGTCCTATCTGTGAGACAGGAGATTTTTTAGCAAAAAATATTTCTCTTAAAGCTTCACAGGGAGAGCTCATAGCCGTTAAAACAGTTGGGGCCTATGGCTTTGTAATGAGCTCAAATTATAATTCCAGACCTAGAGCTGCTGAGATCCTAGTTGATGGGGATACATTCCATTTAATAAGAAGGCGGGAAAACTTGTCTGATTTAACTGCTCTTGAAGAAGGATTAGATGCTTAAATTTAAAAAAATGCATGGGAATGGAAATGACTTTATAGTTATTGAAAACCTCACCCGCACTCAACATTTAACAAAATCTCAAATCATCAAGATAGGTGATAGAAAAAAGGGCCTCGGTTTTGATCAGCTCCTAACAATTAACCCGCCAAAGAAACCCGATCATGATTTCTATATTAGATTTTTTAATACTGATGGGTCTGAGGCAAGCATGTGCATGAATGGGGTCAGATCAGTTGGAGCTTTTTTGTGGGATGCAGGCCTTGCACCAAGAAAGTCTCTGTTGTTGGGAACTAAGTCAAAACCTATATTAATTGAGCCAACCAAAACTAAAAAAGTAAAAGTTTTATTAGAGCAACCTATCGAGTTTGAGTTGCCAAAAGCAGAAAGCAGTTTTTTAGAAAAGCATGGGGTAAAACATTACAAACTTATTAACGCTGGAAATCGTCATCTAGTTATAGCAACAAAGAAAATATCTTCGTTTGATCTTGATGGGCTCTCCTTAAAACTAAGAAAAAGACTTTTTTTCAAAGACGTAAATATTTCACTCTTTAATAAAAAGGATAAGGCTCTTGAATTAAGGACAAATGAAGCTGGAGCTGGTGAAACGCTATCTTGCGGTTCTGCTTCTGCAGCAGCTGCGAGTTTTAATATTAAGCACCTTGGTTCATTAAAAATTATCTCTGCGGGCGGCGAGCTGAGCATTAGAAGAATAAATGATAAGCTTGAAATGGTCGGGCCGGCTGAATTTATCTGTGAGGGAGTATGGCAAAGAAATTAAATCCTAAAGATGTGGAACTTTTTCTTTTAGAAAATACTGATTTTTTTGTTTCAAGAGAATCCCTAGTCAGCGAATTAAGTTTTAAACATGATGCTGAGGGAGCCTCCTCGCTTCTTGAAATGCAAATTCGAAAACTTAGAGATGAGCAGTCAAGATTAATGGATATGCTATCAGGCTTTGTTTCGACTGGGAAAGAAAATGAAGAGCTATTTTTTAAATCAAAAAGTTTAACTCTTTCATTAATCTCCTCTGAAAACTTTGGCCAAGTAACACAAACAGTAGAGTCATTTTTTGTAGAAAATTTTAGCGTAGACGCATGTCACTTAGAGATTCTTTCAGACTCCAACTTAAAAACTCTAGAGGATGAAACTGGGCTAGGCCTAAGCAAGGATATTATTCATATGGGCCCACTATCAAAAGAAAAATTACATGTATTTTTTGGCAATGAAAAAATACAGTCTGCAGTAATTAGTGTCATGAAATTGCAAAAAGGCTTTGGCCTTCTAAAAATTGGCTCGCATGATCAGACTAAATACCTTGGGGATGGTGACACTGCATTTATAGAATATATTCGAGATATTATAGTTAGTGTCCTGGAAGCAAAAGATGCATGAATGAAAAAAAATATTTTCTTTCCTCTCTCATTAATGACTACTTAGATTTTTTAAAAGATATAAAGGGTCTAAGCCTCAACACGACAAAATCCTATCAAAGAGATTTAACTAAATTTTCTAACTTCTCGAAAGCCTCAGGTATTACTAACTTTGCAATGCTTACAGATGAAATTTGCTCTAGTTGGATCTCTGACCTATTTCAAAAAAATGTCAGTCCTAGAAGTATTCAAAGGCACATTTCATCCGCCAAAGGTTTTTTTAACTACGCAAAGAAAAACAACCTTGTTCAAGACTCTCCATTTGAATTGATTAGCTCACCAAAATCACCTAATTATCTTCCAAGCGTTCTATCTCCTGAAGAAGTTTCCCAGCTATTGAATTTTGAACCAAAAAATATACAAGAAAAAAGAGATATAGCTGTTATAGAGCTGATTTATTCAAGCGGTCTAAGGGTTTCAGAGGCCGTCAACTCAAACTTAAATGACTTTGAAGAAGGAAAGAATTTTTTAAGGGTAATTGGTAAGGGTTCTAAAACTAGGCTAGTGCCAGTTGGACGATATGCTAAAAGTGCATTAAATGCTTGGCTGCTCGAAAGAAAGAAACTGCCTACAGAAGATGAAGCTCTATTTGTTAATTTAAGGGGCGGGCGTATTTCAGCTAGAAGTATTCAAGAAAAAATAAAGAACATAGCTCTCATGCAAGGTCTTCCGCCTGTGAATCCTCATATGTTGAGGCATAGTTTTGCTACTCATTTGCTTGAATCAAGTGGTGACCTGAGAAGCATTCAAGAGTTACTTGGTCACAGTTCATTATCAACAACACAGATATATACTAGACTTGATTACCAACACCTCATAAAAATCTATGAGAAATCTCATCCTAGGGCTCAGAAAAAAAATGCATGATATCAAGCTAATTACTTTTGATTTAGACGATACATTTTGGGATGTCAGGAGCGTAATTGTTAGTGCAGAAAAGCATTCAAGAAAATGGGTGGAAGATAGAATTGGAAAAAAGATTAATTGGGGGACTTTTGAAGATTTTATGAAAATTAGAAACAAGCTTGTTCAGCAAGACCCGACATTGGAGTATGACTTAGGAATGTTAAGAAAAAAAACTATTGCTTATCACACTGAAAAATACTTTAAAGACTCAAGTGAATTTAGTGATTTTATTGAAGATGCTTATCTGTTTTTTTTAAACCATAGACACAAAGTTACTTTTTTTGAGAATGTAATCGCGGTTCTGGAGACGCTTTCTACAAAATATAAATTAGGCGTCCTAACTAATGGGAACGCTGATGTAAATAAACTAGGAATTGGGCATCTCTTTGATTTTTCAATTTCTTCAATGGATGTAAAAAGCAATAAACCTGAACAAGGACATTTTTTAAAGGCCAAGGAGCTTTCTAAAATATGTTTTGAAAATACTCTGCATGTCGGAGATCATCCGGTAAATGATGTTGCGGGAGCTAGAAACCTTGGCATTAATGCTGTGTGGTTTAATGTGAATAATAGTACATGGGAGCTCGATAAAAATCCTCCGCTTGAATTTAAAAAATGGTCTGAATTTATGGCCTTGGTAGAAAATAATTATGGCAACTAAAGATACTTTTGAAGCTTTTGTTAGCATAGTGCGAGATAAAATTGATGACTTCTCAAAAGATTCTGCCCAGCCAAACATCAATATTGTTCGAGATGAGCTTAAAGAGAAGTTCGATGAGCTAGTAAAATCTCAAGGATATGTATCGAGTGATGAATATAAGGTACTAGAGAGTTTAGCTAAGAAGCTTGAAGCAAGGGTTTCTAAACTTGAGGGGTTGGTAAAACAGTCTGACGCTAAATAGCATCAAGCATGTATTGAACTGCTATACCTATCTCTTCTTTTGTGCAGTCTGCACAAAGGCCTTTGGCAGGCATGCCATTAATTCCATTCCACGCATTATCTACCAGCATTTCATAGCCTTTTGCTTGCCGTGCTTCCCATTGTCCCTGGTTGCCCATCATTGGAGCCCCAGCAACACCGCTGTCGTGACATGCGGCACAGCCTGTTGTGTAAATTGAATCAGCTGAGCGAGCCTCACCCGCTGATGCAACTTTCATTGCAGTGGCTTGACCACAAGACTCACCTTCAAGGCATACAGCTATCGATGTGCTTAATCTTGAGGTAACCAGTTCATCATATTTTTTTCCATTGAAAAATAAAACGACTGCCAAAGTAACAACAAATAATGGAATAAATTTTTTCATAGTTATTTTAAGATATTGGTTTTTGGAGCTCGATCACATGATCAACCACTTGAAGCATTTGGGAGTGGCCTCCTTTGGCCTCTATTCTATACTGTCCATCCACAAAAATCATTGGGGTGGCAGTAACTTTAAATTGTTTTGAAATCTCAATTGCACGTTTAACCTTTTGCCTTACAGAAAAGGAGTTCATGTATTTGATGGTCTCACTTCGGTCTTTTCCAAGCTTCTCAAGGAACTCTAGAATTGCTCCCTCGCTTGCAAGAAAATTACCTTCTTTGTGGATGGCTGTAAAGACTGCAGAATGTCCGGTTTCTCCCATGCCCAAAGCCTCAATGGTATAAAAGAGTTTTGCATGCAACTGGTGGACTGGGCCCCATGTGACTGGCATCTTTTGATAATTAACCGATGAATCTTTTTGTTTTGCCCACTTTGATACAACCGGAGCAAGGTTAAAACAATGCCCACAGCCATACCAAAAAATTTCTACAACATCGACGACACCATCTTGCTTGACTGGAAGAGGTCTTGATAAGGAGCCATAATCTTTGCCCAGTTTGAAATTGGCTTGAGCGTTTCCAGCAAAAGCTATTAATGCGTATCCAAAGATACCCATGAGTAAGTATTTATTATTTTTCATATAGTCCATGCATGTAGTTTGCTAAAGCTTGAATATCAGCATCTTTTAGATTTTGCGATGCAGACTGCATAACTAGGGCATAGTCCCCCGCATCTCTTTCAAGACCCCGATAAGCTTTAAGTGTTGATATTAAATAGCCCTTTTGTTGGCCTGAGACCTTTGGAAACCCAGCTTGAATATTTCCAGCTCCATTGATTGAATGGCATGCTGTGCATGCTGGTATACCTCTTTCTAAGTCACCAGCCCTGTATAAACTCTCGCCCAATGCTAAAAGCTCTTCATCTGCATTGGCTTGACCAACAGAAGGAGGCTTCGAGCTATAAAAAGCAGCAATATCTAAAAGTTGCTTATCAGAAAGAGTATTTAAATATGGTGTCACAGCTAACATTAAAGCGTTCTCACGGTCGCCTTGTTGAAAATATTTAAGCTGCTCAGCAAGATAGCGTTGACTTTGGCCAGCTAGACTTGGCCAATCTGAATTAACACTTTGTCCTTGCGCTCCATGACAAGCTGCACAAGTTGCAACCAGGCTCGATCCAGCAGATGCGTCTCCTGTCTCAAGCAAGTCTGGTATCTCTAATTCAGAAGCAAAGGCGCTAAAAGAAATAAAGCTTAGCCCGATGATTAAATAAGTTTTTAACATAAAGTATACGTTGTGGTTTAGAAGGCATATTATATGTCGTGAGCGCCTATAGATAAACGATCTTATGAAAAATCCTTTCAAAAATACTACTTTTTTATTTGGCATAACAAAGTATCAAAAGCTCCCTGAGGACATAGGTGTTGAAATTTTACTGTCCGGACGTTCAAATGCAGGAAAATCCAGTGCCCTCAATGCATTAACTGAAAATAAAAAACTTGCTCGCATCAGTAAGACTCCTGG
>Ga0209041_1000099_pt1 | contig 72482 bp, 31 predicted proteins | sample SaaInlV_100m_DNA_4_FD_184647 | JGI IMG/M metagenome (GOLD analysis project Ga0209041, IMG submission 184647) | Marine microbial communities from expanding oxygen minimum zones in the Saanich Inlet - SI037_S2LV_100m_DNA (SPAdes) (version 2) | ecosystem: Environmental > Aquatic > Marine >... | reverse complement strand
CGAGCGCGTACTGGGTTCATTTCTTTGTTACTCGGTTGGGTGGGTTGCCAGCGGAATATTCAGCACATCCACTTCTAAACGGTTGTCTGAGACGCGATAACAATGGGCGCAATGGTCCTGCAATTTTACCGGCGGGTCACAGGTCATATCCCAGTCCGTAGCGAGGCTCAGGGCTGCGCGCAGCAGTCCTTTATGGCAAACAGCGATGGCAGGCAATTCGTCGCTGATGCATGAGAATAGCCAGTGTGCCAGGCGCTCGCGGACCTCGCGAGGACTCTCACCTTCGGGCGGGCGAAAATCGAGCCCCCGGACTTCGTTACTTTGCAGGCCTGCCGGATTCTGTTGCCGTAATGCTCCCAATGTAAGGCCCTCCCAGGCGCCCCAGTTCATTTCCTGCAGTGCTGAGACGGGTTCCGGATCAGAGCAGCCAAGCAGCACGGCGGTCTGGCGGGCACGCTGCAGGGGGCTTGCATAACAGTGCCAGCCAGCGTACTGAGGGGGAATGCACCAGGATCGAACCAATGTTTCACCCTCCAGGCTGAGCGATGTATCGGTATGGCCCTGGATCCGGCCCGCCGCATTCCAATCGGTTGGGCCGTGGCGCAGGAAAAGAATCTTACTCATTAAGGCCGTACCTGTAACAAGAACTGCTGAATTCGACTGGCAGCGGCATCAAAATCATGCTGCTCAAGGAACTTGTCGCGGGCGCTTAAAGCCATCCGCCGACGCAGATCAGGATCTTCGAGAAGTTTGCGTATCGCACTTGCAAAAACCACTGGCTCGGGTGGCCGCGTCAGCAGGCCGGTTTGCCCGTCGTTTACCAAACTGGCGACACCGTCAGTATATCCGGCAACAACGGGTAGGCCGTGGCGATGAGCCTCAAGTATCGCCATGCCGAATGCTTCGTTGATCGCGGGCCAGGTGAATAGGTCTGCCGCAGTCAGCAGATCCGCTGTTGCCACGGGATCGAGCTGGCCACAAAAACAGACCCGCTGTTGCGCCACGGATGCAAAGGCTTTTTCAATTTCTGTCCGTGCTGGGCCGTCGCCGACAAGGATAATCTGCCAGGGTAGATCTTCTATAAGTGATAGTGACTGCGCAAGCATTGAGTATGATCTACTCTTATCACCCAAGCGCATCATTGCCACCGCTATCAGCCAAGGTTGGTCGACAGCCAAACCGTAATGCTTTGCGAGTTTTGCACGGCGCTCGCGATGCGAGCGATCTGCTGGGAAGGCATCGACTAAAAACGGTTTAAGCAGTAACTGGTGGGCATCGGGGTTGAGCAGCCCCTGGATGCACTTAAGATCCCGCGGGTTCAACGAGAGTACCCCGCGAGCGTGCGAGAGCGCTTTAGCTGTTTGTCGAAGCCCTATGTCCCACGGCCCGTTCTCCTGGCTGGGGGCGTAGGAGGCTTCTGCAACGACGTAGGGAATCCCCAGACGCGTCGCCACGCTAGGGCCGATCCAATCGGGCGCCTTATGGTAGAGATGGTAACTGAACCATAAATCGGGCCGCTCCCCAGCGGTTGCTGTTAACAGTTTTCCGGATAGCCGCCGAGATTCTATGCCCGCATTTTTTGCTAACTGGCGTTGCTGTTTGGGGTCCCCCTGGATATCCAATGAGCGAAAACGGCTCATTAGACTGACTCGATGGCCGGTATGCTCAAATACACGCCACATCAACTGAGCGAGAGCCCGGTCCCCAGAAGGTGCAGGGTGATCCGGCGCCTTTAGGGGCGCGTAAAAGCCAATATGCATTAGCGTGACTTGCTTGCCGAGCTCAGCAGGGCCAGCAACGGCTTAATGTTTGAGGCGTGATCGAAATCCTCACGCAGCCGCTGTAATGCCGCAAGTCCGAGCTGGCGCCGAAGTGCGGGGTGTGTGACTGCACGGCGGATAGCTCCCGACAGCATCGTTGCGTCGTCTGCTGGTACCAGCAGACCCTGGTGTTCGGTTTCGATGAATTCCTCGATCCCAGGCAGGGCGCAGGAAATACTGGCGAGCCTCTGGCTGGCAGCTTCCATCAGCACATTGGGTAGCCCGTCCCGGTCTCCTGAGGGGGTGATCCGGCTCGGCAGAACAAAAAGATCACTGTCACGGTACCAGTAAAGGATCTGCTCCGAGGGCAAAGGTCCCAGCCACTGGATGCGTTCCGTCAGCCCGAGCTTCGCGGCAATAGCCTTTAAAGAATGTAATTGTTCGCCGCCACCCGCATGGCGCCATTGCCAGTGTATTTCGTCCGGCAGTTGGGCAAGGGCGCGTAACAGCACATCGAAGCCTTTTTTTGGCACAGCACGGCCCACACTGAGAATCCGCACCGGGAAATCCGGATCAGAGCCATCGCGATCGCTCGCAATTGGCCCTGGGTCGGAAAATAGGTCTCCATCGAGGCCGTGGTATAGCCGGTGCAGCTGGTCACCTTCATTTGCCAGCGCCGCGAGGTGCTGATAGCCGTTTTCAGTACAGGTTACCGCCCACGTGCAGTCCGCGAGTTTTTCGGTTTTCTCCCATTTGGGCGTAGTCCATATGTCCTTGGCATGTGCAGAGAAGGACCAGGGCAGGTGCCGAATAGTTGCCGCGTAACGTGTCACAGACGCCGGGGTGTGTAGAAAATGAGCATAAAGATGTTTTGTTTTTTCGGATAACTCAGCAGCCAGCACCAGGGATTGCCCAAAGCGACGAATTCGGTTCACTGAGGGGTCTCTTCTTAAATCGGCCAGCCAAATTTGCCGCGCCCGATGATAGCCTGCAAACTGCCTGGCGATCCGCCAGCTATTCCAGACCCGCAGCGGCTCCTGGTAGAGGTATTCGGGGAGATAGTTGACGGGTGAATGAATCTTTGAATGAATCGGATGGGTATGCGGGTCGGTAGGGTGTCGAAGCGAAACCAGTTGTAGCTCGATACCCTCGCGCTCCAGGGTGTAAATTTCCTGCGCAATGAAGGTCTCGGACAGGCGGGGATAGCCTTTAAGCACCACGGCGACTGACATATCGATAACGCTTCCTTTTCTTTGCCCGCGCAATCAAAACAGCCAATCCGCGGCGATGTGTTATAAGGCGTCTATTATCCGCTGAAAATAGCCAATGACTGAAGATAGCCCAGGGGCGCAGCCCCAGACCTCGAGCGGGGCCGATGCTCCCGAGATCGATCGATCGATCTACCGCTATGTTCTGCGCTATACCCTGCGCGGACAGTTATTCCTGCTTTTGCTGACGGTGTTGACAATGCCGTTGGTCTATATCTCCCTTGATATCCCAAAACGGATCATAAACCAGGCTATCGGCGGCGTTGACATGCCTGATGAGATCCTGGGGTTTGGGGTGAATCAGGTCAGCTATCTACTGGCGCTGTCGGTTGCTTTTTTGCTGGTTGTGGTTATATCAGGTGCTCTGAAGTTTTACCTGAATGTCTACAAAGGTGTTTTGGGCGAGCGGATGTTACGACGCTTCCGTTTTGATCTTTACACCCGAATTCTTCGTTTTCCCTCGGCTCATATCCGACGCACTACGCCGGCTGAGATTATTCCAATGATCACTGCCGAGACCGAACCGCTGGGCGGTCTGATCGGAGATGCCATAGCGGCGCCGGCATTCCAAGGCGCGTTGTTGCTGACTTATCTTTCGTTCATTTTCCAGCAGGATCTTTGGCTCGGCCTGGCATCGATAGCCCTGTACCCACCGCAGATGTACCTGATTCCAAAGCTGCAGGCAAAAGTCAACGCCCTGGCAAAGACTCGGGTGCAAACGGTCCGGTTGCTCGCGGGCCATATCGGGGAAACCGTGCAGGGAGCTACTGACATTCATGCCAATGACAGCGGGCGATTTGAAAGAGCAAAGACATCAAACCAGTTGGGACGGATATTCGATATCCGCGAGGAGCTTTATCGACGTAAATTCTTTATCAAGTTTCTCAATAATATTCTGGCACAGGTGACCCCTTTCTTCTTTTTCTCAATTGGCGGCTACCTTGTTATTCAAGGGGATGTGTCGCTTGGGGCGCTGGTGGCTGTTCTTGCGGCCTACAAGGATATTGGCCCGCCATGGAAAGAGCTGCTTAAGTTCTACCAGGTCTTCGAAGATACGCGGGTTAAGTACGAGCAAGTTGCGAAGCAGTTTGAGCCGGAAAACATGATTAAAGCCTCGATGCTTGAAGACCAAGAGGTTGTTGAGTCACTCAGGGGAACGTTGACTGCCAGTAACGTCAGTTACGGCGAGGACGAAAACAGTCAAACGGTCAGCGGAGCCAGTTTTTCACTACCACTGGATACCCATGTCGCAGTGGTAGGTGGCGCGGGATCAGGCAAGAGCCACCTGGCTGGGTTGGCCGCGCGGGTATTGTGGCCAACGGCGGGTCGTTTGAGTATTAATGATCTGGATTGGTCTGAAGTGCCCGAGGCAGTTCCCGGGCGAAGGGCCGCCTGGGTCGGCTCGAGTGCTCATATTTTTTCCGGGACTATCAGTCACAATTTGTACTATGGCTTGATGAATTCGCCACAAAATCTGGACCCGAAGACTGAGGATAAGGCTGAGCAGCGGCGCTTGCGGGAAGCTCTGGCATCGGGCAATAGCACAGATAGTGCGGCGATGCCGTGGCTCGATTTAGCTGCCGGCAATCTTTCGGATGAGCGCGCGCTACTGGAAAAAGCAATAAAAGTACTAGCGGTGGTGCAGCTTGATGAAGATGGGTACCGTTTTGGCCTTGGCATGCACGCTGCGCTTTCGGATCAGGATGACATTCGGGCTCGATTTCTAAAAGCGCGTGAGCAAATCCGCGCCAAAGGCCTTGAGTTCGTGGCGTTTGATCCGGATATCTACAATGTCAACATCACTGTTGCCGAAAATATCCTCTTTGGCAATCCAGATGATCCAGCCTTTGATCCGGGCCGACTGCCCTCTAACCCTCTGGTCACCCAATTGCTGCGCGATGCCGGGCTCTTTGATGACTTTCTGGCGATGGGGCATAAAGTTGCAGCAACGATGGTCGAGATTTTCTCCGGCGTTAGCCCCGATAGCGAACTGTTTGAGCAGTTCAGCCTGGTCAGCAGTGAAGATCTGGTCGTGCTTGAACGTATCTTGCGGGACACAACGGATACTGCGGTCAGTGATCTCGCCCAATTGCAAGAAGCCGACCAGGAAATTTTGCGCGCACTAGTGTACCGGTTAGCCCCGGCCCGGCACCGTCTTGGAATAATTGATGAGAGTGTTCAGCAGCGGTTGCTTAAGGTGCGGGGGATGCTGCGCGAAGAGTTAGGGTCTGATAACGATTCTGTGAAATTCCTCGACGCTCAAGCTTTTAATCCAGGATTGAATATTGAGTCTAATGTTCTTTTTGGGGCCATGCCCTTTGGTAAGCCGGCGGTTCGGGAGACTATCTGCGGCGCAATTGATGAAGCGATAACGGCTGCAGGTTTACGCGAGTATGTGATTGAGCTCGGCCTGACGGCAGATGTGGGCAACGCCGGCGGCCGGCTGAGCAGCATTCAACGGCAGAAGCTCGTGATCGCTAGAGCACTAATGAAGGATCCCGATTTGCTCGTGGTAGACGAAGCGCTTGGGCCCTTGGATTTCAACGCCCGCAGCCAAATCATTAAAAACGTCTGCGAGTTCATGAACGGCCGTGGCGTGCTCTGGGTGCTGGAGACCCCAGCGCTGGCTCGAGAATTTGAGGATGTAATCGTGATGGGTTCGGGCCGGATATTAGAGCAGGGTAAGTCTGAAGCATTGGAGCAACAAGACGGCCCGTTCAAAGCTTTGTTGACGAACTGAGTATGTCCGGGACTGGCTCCTCTGCGATAGCGCCCGGCGCAGAAGCGATTCGAATACTCGCAATGGAGCCTTGCGGACCCCCCGATGCGGGCACCCTGGACGCAAGCCTGAAGAGTTTGCGTCTTGCAGGGATACATGTCGATTACCAACCCTATGATCGAAACGCTGGGGAACGACTCGGGAAACGCGGGGTGGCAGCGCGGTTGGCACAGTTAAACGCCGGCCTCGGCGGGTCGCCCTATGACTATCTGCTGAGTGTTCGGGGGGGTTATGGCGCAAGCGACTTGCTTTCGCTTATCGATTGGCCGGCGCTTGCCGGAATGAATCCACGCCCCCTGATCGGATTTTCCGATGTAAGCGCACTGCAAAGCGCATTTTATACACGCTTGCAGTGGCCCGGTTTGCACGCGCCAATGCCTGGCTCACCGTTATGGACGAATGGCCCAGATGTGGATCAACTGACCGGCTACCTGCAAAAAGGGCGGCCGTGGCACGGCGCCATCTCAGTCATCCCGTTAACCGCCAAAACCCAAGAGGTCCACAACGGTCTGCTGTTTGGCGGTTGCCTGAGTGTTCTGACCAATCTGATCGGTACAGCGTATCTGCCAGCATCGTTTGCCGGCCATATTCTTTTTTTCGAAGATACCGCAGAGAGCGCCTCCCGTGTACTGCGCTGCTGGCGCCAATGGCTCGATTGTGGTTTGCTGGAAGGGGTTGTTGCAGTGGTTTTGGGGCGTTTTTCGAAGATCGGCGCAGATCAAAGTGAAGACAGGTTGCGCGACGAAATGGCGCAGCGCACCCCATGCCCAGTGTTTGCTTCACCCGATTTTGGCCATGTCAGTCCGAATATGCCTTTGTGCCTTGGTTCAAAGGCCAAGATCAGGGCTAACTCGCTGACGTGGACACTTAAGGGTTGATCCGGGCCGGTTTCGACCGGCGAGCCAGGTCGGCAACGGTCTGAACAAAGTCGCTCAACTGCTATCGAATGAGTCGAATTGCGTGTCCGAACCTACAGCCCGCCTTGTGCTGTATGGATGCCCAAAGTACCATCGCCTTTTCGCGAAATTCAATCTTTGCCGTGACCGGTTTCAAATTGTCCAACGAGGGGTTATCAGATGTTGACAGGTAGCATGGTGGCGATGGTCACTCCAATGAATGAGCAAGGTGCGGTTGATTGGCCCGCGCTCGAGGGGCTCGTTGAGCACCATATCTCTCAAGGCACCGACGCGATTGTTTCTGTAGGCACCACCGGGGAGTCAGCTACTCTCGACCATGAAGAACATGGCGAAGTGATCAGTCGGACAGTTCAGGCGGTTGCCGGAAGGATTCCAGTGATTGGGGGTACCGGCGCCAACTCAACCACCGAGGCCATTGCCCTGACCCAACGCGCGATGGATGCCGGGGTCGATGCCTGCCTGCTTGTGGTTCCTTATTACAACAAACCTCCTCAAGAAGGGATGTATCAGCATTTCAAGGCCATTGCTGAGGCGGTTGCCATCCCGCAGATTCTATACAACGTGCCCGGGCGCACGGCGGTAGATATGCACAACGATACGACCGTGCGCCTGGCGGAGATCGACAATATCGTGGCCATTAAAGATGCGACCAACGACCTGGATCGGGGGCGTGATCTTATCGCCCGCTGTCCCTCGGATTTTGCCATTTATTCAGGAGAGGATGGCAGCGCCTGTGAGCTGATGCTCGCTGGCGGCAAAGGTACTATCTCGGTTACGGCGAACGTGGCCCCGCAACTCATGCATCGAATGTGCCAGGCGGCGGTTTTGGGTCATGCTGACGAGGCGCGCGCCCTTAACGATCAACTGGCGGACTTGCACATAGCGATGTTTTTGGAGTCCAACCCAATCCCCGCCAAGTGGGCGGTAGAGCAGCAGGGTTTGATAGGCGGGCGTATCCGCCTGCCGCTGGTGCCATTATCGGAGCAGTATCACGATCAGGTGCGTTCTGCCATGAATCTGGCTGGCATCGCCTAGTTGCTTTAACCTTCAATCAGATAAAGGCTCACCGACATATGGAAAAAGGTCAAGAATTGTACTCAGGAAAGGCGAAATCGGTTTTTCTCACTCAGGATCCCACCCAGTTAATCATGGAATTTCGTGATGATACCTCGGCTTTCGATGGCGAAAAAATGGATCAGCTTGCCCGCAAAGGGATGGTGAACAACCGCTTCAATGCCTTTATCATGGATCACCTCGAGGCTAAGGGGGTCGCGACCCACTTCGAAGGACTTCGCAGCGACACGGAATCCCAGGTTAAGCGGCTGGACATGATTCCAGTGGAGTGCGTTGTGCGAAATATCGCAACCGGATCTTTGTGCAGGCGTCTTGGTGTTGAGGACGGTCTAGATCTCGTGCCGCCGACATTCGAATTTTTCCTCAAAAATGACGAACTGCATGACCCAATGATCAACGAATATCATATTGCCTCCTTTGGCTGGGCAACTCCTGAAGAGGTGACGAGCATGAAATCCCAGACTTTTCGGGTCAATGAGATCTTGGGCACGTTGTTTGCCGCGGGTGGGATGACCCTGGTCGACTTCAAGCTGGAGTTTGGCCGCTTCGGTGGGCAACTACTGTTAGGTGATGAGTTCACCCCGGATGGATGCCGCCTTTGGGATACGGATACGCGCAAAAAACTCGATAAAGACCGCTTTCGCCAGGGCCTTGGCGGTGTCGTCGAGGCCTACGAAGAGGTTGCACTGCGGCTCGGGGTTGATCTCGCAAAACCCGTCTCTTCCTGACTGGGCAGCCTGGGTAAAGCCGTGCTGATCCTGGGCGGCGCCTCTGCGGTATCCTCTTTTCGTCTAAAAAAACTGAGCCATGATGCCGCCAGTTGGGGCCACCAGCTTGGGGGTCTGAGGGCCTTTTTCTTTTCCCTCGCAGATACGAGCAGCGAGTTATCTTCGAACGACAAGGCCAGGTTGCAAAATCTGGTCGACGGTACTCAAGAATCTACGGAAGATGTCGTCGCTGCGGCGGGTGCTTTGCTGGTTGTTCCCCGCTGGGGAACACGCTCGCCATGGTCAACCAAGGCAAGCGAGATCGCAAAACGTTGTAGCCTTTCTGGATTGCGGCGCCTCGAACGAGGGGTTGCATGGCACTTTGATGGCATGAGTCACGATGCCAAGGCCCGTCAGTACTTAGCGCAGCTGGTTCATGATCCAATGATCGAGTCGATTGCCCAGGATCCGGCTAAGCTCGCCCAAACTTTTTATACCGCAAATGCAGGGCCTCTGGGGTTCGTAGACGTTCGCGACGGTGGCATGGCGGCCCTTGAGGAGGCTAATCGGCGCGAAGGGTTTGCGTTGAATCATGACGAAATCGCCTACCTTGTAGAAGAATTCAAGCGGCTCGGTCGCAATCCAACAGATGTCGAATTGATGATGTTTGCCCAGGTAAATTCTGAGCATTGCCGGCACAAGATATTTAACGCACGCTGGAGCGTTGACGATGTAGACCAGCCGCATTCCCTTTTCGAGATGATCAAAAGCACTCATGCTGCGAACGGCGATAAGACGCTGGTAGCTTATCGGGACAACGCTGCAGTTATTACGGGCTACCCGTCTGCCTGGTTTTTACCGCGCCCGGATGACGGCGAGTATTCGCAACTTGCCGAATCGATGCATCTATTGATGAAGGTCGAGACTCATAATCATCCTACCGCTATCTCGCCTTTCCCCGGGGCAGCGACTGGATCCGGCGGTGAGATCAGGGATGAGGGTGCCACCGGACGCGGCGGGAAACCCAAGGCCGGCATTACGGGCTTTTCTGTCTCGGATCTGCGTCTGCCGGGTTGGCCGATGCCCTGGGAGCTCGAGTTTCAGCACCCAAGACGGCTCGCGAGCCCATTGCAGATCATGCTGGACGGCCCGATCGGTGCTGCATCGTTCAATAACGAGTTCGGTCGGCCCAATATCGGTGGGTATTTCAGAACCCTGGAAGTTCTTTGTGATACTCCGGATCGGGCGCTTCGTCGGGGCTATCACAAACCGATTATGTTGGCCGGTGGAATGGGCAATATTCGACCAGAACATGTCGCCAAGCAATCGATAGAACCCGATGCCCTGATCGTGGTGTTGGGTGGACCCGCGATGCTGATTGGGCTGGGCGGCGGTGCGGCTTCCAGTGTCGATTCGGGACAAAGTGATGAGGCACTAGATTTTGCATCAGTGCAACGTGGCAATGCCGAGATGCAGAGGCGATGCCAGGAGGTGTTAGACCGGTGTATTGCGCTGGGTGTCCAAAGTCCTATTGTGTCCTTGCATGATGTTGGTGCCGGCGGGCTATCGAATGCGCTGCCTGAGCTTGTGCACGATGCGGGAATCGGCGCCGTGTTCAACCTGGGCGCTATTCCGAGTGATGAGCCGGGGCTTTCGCCGATGCAACTTTGGTGTAATGAAGCGCAGGAGCGTTACGTCTTGGCTGTCGCACCAGAACGGATCGAAGATTTTAAGGCGTTATGCGAGAGGGAGCGGTGTCTTTTTAGCATCGTGGGTAACGCCAACGCGGATGAGCATTTGCATGTCTGCGGCGTTACCGGGGTTGCCGGGCCGCACCCGGTGGATCTGCCTATGACAACTCTGTTTGGCAACGTACCACTCATGCAGCGCGATGTCCGGCGGCAGGCAGCCAACTATCGGGCTCTGGACCTTTCTGACATCACAATGGATGAGGCCTTTGATCGGGTGCTACGCCTGCCGGCCGTGGCCGATAAGACTTTTCTGATTACGATCGGCGACCGAAGTGTTGGAGGCCAAGTGGTGCGTGATCAGATGGTCGGCCCCTGGCAGGTCCCAGTCGCCGATGCCGGGGTTACGGCTGCCGGTTTCCATGGCCACACTGGCGAGGCAATGGCGGTGGGCGAGCGAACGCCTCTGGCCCTCGTGAGTGGGCCAGCCAGTGGTCGGATGGCCGTCGCCGAGGCAATTACTAATATCGCCTGCGCCGGGGTTCACGCGCTTTCAGACGTCCATCTGTCGGCCAACTGGATGGCTGCCGCTGGTGAGGTCGGCGAAGACGCGGCACTTTTTGATACGGTGCGTGCGGTGGCGAGCGAACTTTGCCCGGCACTCGGTATCTCGATTCCGGTAGGTAAGGATTCGATGTCTATGTCGACCCGTTGGAAGGTTGGGGAGGTCGAGCATAGCGTCTCCTCTCCGTTATCGCTGGTGATTACCGCTTTTGCATCGGTTGGAGATGTGCGCAAGTGCGTTACCCCCGAACTTAATTTGGAGCTCGACACCGATCTCTTGCTGGTGGATCTTGGCCGTGGCTGCCAGCGCCTTGGGGCCTCCGCATTGGCGCAGGTATACGGACAAGTGGGTGATCAGGTTCCGGACCTTGAATATCCCCAGGATCTGGTCGCATTTTTCGAGGTGACCCGAGAACTGCTGGCGCAGGACTTGTTGCTGGCGTACCACGATCGCTCCGATGGGGGCTTGGGGGTAACGCTTGCCGAAATGGCATTCGCCAGTCGTTGCTCGCTGGATATTGATCTGGGCGTTGTTGATGACCCGCTGGCAGCAGTTTTTGCCGAAGAAGCGGGTGCCGTCCTGCAGATACCCCGTGATGCGCTGGATCACGTCTGGCGTCTATTTGAGCGCGTTGGTTTGCGCCAATGGGTTCGGATTATCGGAAGACCAGGTGGCACGCCTGACACCGTGCGGATTCGGGCAGGCACAGAGGTAGTCTTCGAAGCCCGGCGCAGCGACTTGCATTGTGCCTGGTCAGAACTGAGTTCCCGCATGCAAGGGCTGCGAGATAACCCGCAATGTGCACTCGAGGAATACGCGCGCCTGCGTGATCTATCCGATCCAGGCTTAAGCGCCTCGCCGGCGTTTGATCCAGAGCACAATCCCGCAACAAAGGCGATTTTGAGTGGCAAACGCCCCAGGATTGCAATCTTGCGCGAGCAGGGGGTAAACGGGCAGATGGAGATGGCAGCTGCGTTTGATCGGGCAGGATTTGCTGCCGTTGATGTCACCATGTCTGATCTTGCCGAGCGCCGACACGACCTGGCGGACTTCAGTGGCTTTGTAGCCTGCGGCGGGTTTTCTTTTGGTGATGTATTGGGTGCCGGACAGGGTTGGGCTAAATCGATCCTTTTTCAGGGGCATCTGCGGGGCATGTTTGAAGCATTCTTCCATCGCGACAATGCTTTTGCGCTGGGAGTGTGTAATGGATGTCAGATGATGGCGGCATTGAAGGATCTGATTCCCGGGGCTCAGCATTGGCCCAAATTCGCAAACAATCACTCAGGACAGTTTGAATCACGTGTTGTGATGGTTGAGGTTCTGGAAAGTGAGTCGGTCCTGTTTGAGGGAATGACGGGGAGTCGCCTTCCCGTTGTGGTGGCGCACGGCGAAGGCCGGGCCGTATTTTCTGGTTCGGATATAGCGTTAATGCCGGATGACGTTGTCCAGGCCAGCCTGCGATTTGTCGATAACTACGGCAATGCTACCGATCAGTATCCGTTCAATCCGAATGGCTCTAATCACGGCATTACTGGCCTGTCTGCGGCCAGGGGTCGGGTTACTATCATGATGCCCCATCCTGAGCGTAACTTTAGGACTGTAACCAACTCATGGCATCCCAGTGATTGGGGAGAGCATAGTCCGTGGTTGCGACTCTTTCAGAATGCGCGCGAATTTGTTTCCTGAGTACTAAGTGCAAAAAGGCTAGATCAGCTTCAGTTCTTGTCTCGTGTTTCACGGAACTTTTGTTTAAAGGCCTGTTTTGTTTTGCGGGCGTACTCCTTACCTTCTTCGAGTTTTTCCTTAAAGTTTGTTTTCTGTGCATCGGGATCAAAGGAGGCCAGGTCAGCTCCTGATTGAAAATGCTGTGCAAAAATTTTTCCAACGGCATAGGTATAACTCACGTTAAGCGTAGCAAGGGGGATTGCCAGCCCAAAGTATCCAATACCTGGCACCAATTTGATGAGGCTTGCAAAAGACGATGAGGAAGCGCTCGCGACCAGTGCTGCTATTGCCTTTTTGGCCAAACCTTGAGAAAACGGTACGTCATACAGTTCAGAGAGTTCACTAATCATCTTAGTCTGAATCGCAGACATTGCGGCAAGGTCGACTAGCGGCACAGGGATAAGCGCCGTGGAGAAAGACCAGAAGCAGTAATATTTTATCGTATTATCCGCCGCGCTTATTCTTAATTCATGTTCGGTCTGGTCTCGACCATTTTCAGGGGCGCCTGTTTCAACGCGGGCTTGTTCTGGGTCGGTAGAATGGTCCGTTGAGTCGTTACTTTCCTCGGTTTCGTATAATCGTCGGCGGCGTCGGGGTTTAGGTGACCCTTCTGATTGCGATTTAGCATCATCGTTCATGTTGGTTTGTGCTGATGGTTTTCAGGATTAAGTTTAAGGAGTGTTCGTATAAAGAAATTGTAGTCTCCTTGGACATTTTTGGCCCTAGAAATATCAAAAACCGATATTCCTCGTTGTTGTGCTCGGGCAAAAGACGAACTAGTACGAATCGGCTGCCCGACTAATCTTGTGCCGTAATTGCCTTTTAATTGTTCAAATACCTCTTCGCACATTCGAACCCTTCTGTCATGATGGGTTAGCAGGATGAGGGCATCTGGAAGATTAAGTCCAAATGTAGTAGAGATTGATGCAGCTTCATTTAGAGTCAGGTCGATTCCTCTTACGGCAAAGCTGTCTGCCGTGGTCGGAATCACTAGTATATCTGCGGCGCAGATGGCAGAAATGACGCCAGCGCCAAGAGATGGCGGGCAGTCAATGATGATCAAATCATGACCCTGGTTAAAAAGTTGATCACAAGTATTTCGAATCGCAGTCTTTTGATGCAGGGGTTTAGCTAACTGGAGATCTAAAAGGCTATTGTCTAGAGAGGATGGAAGCAAACTCAGTTGTGGGTTAACCTGGATTAGGGATGAGTTTACGTCATCAGGCTTATCCCAGATCTCTATGAATGGGCGTGCCTGCTCCAAGTGTTCTTTTGCCATAAGGAAGCTTGCAGATGCCTGCGCATCAATATCGATCAGACAGCACCGAAGCCCATAGTCCCCGCAGCGCCAGGCGGTAGTGACGGCTGAAGTTGTCTTGCCGGTGCCGCCCTTGAGATTGATAAATGCCACGACCTGGCCAGGTGGCAAAAGATTTCCTTGTTTGAGCGTCTCGCGCACTAGTGCTGAAGGAACTGCGGAAGTTGGTTTTGCATAATCGGCTTGAGTTGGCATCACGCGCGATAACTGAAGAGAAAGAGTTTCCGGTGATTCGCCAAGTATGTTTGCAAGTTCGGCTAGCCTTAACATTGTTCAATCCAAAAGGGTTTCCTACAGGGTTTACGTCGACGTCGGCCTTGCCAATCCACGTATACCATGAGGCATCGTTAAAAAGAGCCCACGGTATCTAGAGATCCATCGGCCTTTTGAACGCTCGATTGACTGATTAGGTCATCAAGAAATTTTTGATAGCACTCATCAACTTGCTTCCGGCTGTCAGATGAGCGGGTGACACTGCTCATCTTCAGCCAATCTGCCAACAATGTTCTACACGGCTTTAAAGCGGCCTGTAGGGCATCGTTGTTTACCTGTGAACCTGAGTAAGTTATTTTGCCTTCCTCAATCGAATGGGCCAATCCAGCAGGCAGAAGTACGGCGATAACCAATGGCATAGCAAGCCCGAGTTTCTTACTAGGTTTTGAGTAGTTTCCAAGCATATGGTAGGCGTAAACGATTCAGTTAATCGATTTCACTCAGTATAACCAGCGGTATGATCAAATATACAACTTTGTATCGATCGACCTTGGGCCAGTGTTAATTCTTATGATCGTTCAATTTAATATATTGACATTTATAACCTTGGGTGGCCAAATGGTGCAAATAATTTTGTCTTGGAGCTAAAAAGAATGTCTGGAAAAGTCACTGACTCTGTCAGGAATGTTGTTTTGGGCGCAGCGATTTCGCTAGCAGGAGTATCCCCACAGGCTATTGCCGGTCCAGCTCAGTGGGTACCTCTTACCCCACCAGCTGATACCAAGGTTTTTGTTTACGGATATGCTCGAACAGGAGTCCAAAAAAATAATGCCGATTTGGCGGTGGTCGACGGCGATTCTTCTCTTGGGTTCGCAGCAACGACGAAGCTTGGAGATGATTTAGGTGCGTACGCGGTTTACGAAAACAGCGTTTGGACTTCGGCAGGGTCAATCGTTACGCCAGCGCTTTGGTATACGAGTAATCCAACAAAGTTTGCCTACGTCGGATTAAAGGGCAGTTGGGGCGCGATGACCCTTGGTTCACAGTGGGCACCGCTTGCTGGCGCAATCGGCAACTACGTCGATAAATCACATTATTACGGGGGACACGGGTTTGTAAACGGGCAGTATCGTATGTCCCATTCGGTTTCATACCAAAGATGCTGGGACCAGAATTGCTATAAAGCGCTATTTACTGATGTCCAGATGGAAGGCGGCGATTACAGCAATATTGATCGTGCAACGGTCGGTGGAAACTGGCAAATAGGTAATCTCGTACTTGGTGCGGCGTACCAGGATCATGGCGACGATGATTTTTCAGGTGTATCTTTCCAGATTCCGATAAGAGTTTTCGGATATGGCTCTGGAATAAGTGTGGAAAGCGCAAAGGTCGGTATCGCGCGAAAAAAAGCGGGAGAATACAAGGCTATTTTGGCAGGCGGATACGTCAGTAACGAAATTACTGGAACGGGTTGGGATGTAAATCTGCAGTTTGGAGATTGGTGGTTTGACTATTCAGAAGATCAGGACAACGTAGCGCGGATAATTGTCGACTACCAGTATCCGATAACCACAAAATTCGCCATAATCGGAGAGGCAATGTCTCAGGAATCCGATCAAAGGGGCGTACTTTTAATGTCACTGGATTTTTAAATTTAGGTTAAACTGAAATGATCTTATCGAATATGTTATGGGATTTAGATCCGTTTGGTTTTTGCGGCCAGATACTATAGAATTTGGCACAGTTAATATGATATCAACCCTGGAGAAATACGATGGTTGTTAAAGCCACTGAAGATAAAGCCACTGAAGTAAGTTCGGAAAACACAGAAATGTCGACGGACGAGCGCCTTGCAAAGGCGAACGAGGTGGTCAGAAATTACGCGGTAGGAACTGCTGCATTCGGTGTCATTCCAGCACCGGGAATCGATCTTGTCGGCATGACATCGGTTCAGTTGGCTATGTTACATAAATTGTCATCGCTTTATGACGTCAAGTTCACAAAGTCACTGGCACGAAATGCAGCGGCCGCGCTGGTTGGTGGCGGAATACCATTTCTCTCGGCAGCAACCGTGGCCAGTGCTCTTAAGGCGGTGCCGTTGCTGGGCCCTTACATAGCGGTTCTCGCGCAGCCGGCCCTCGGTGGCGCCGTTGGCTTTGCAATTGGAAAGGTCTTTATTCAGCATTTCGAGTCAGGCGGCACATTCTTAACTTTTGATCCGAACAAAGTACGGGCATACTATAACGAGATGCTGTCTGAAGGAGGCGCTCAAGCACAAGCCGCCTAATCGAGAATTTCACATTCTTCTCCGTGGCACTCAGCAGTGTGGCTTGACTGTTTGAGAGGGCCACGGAGTTTTCAGTTATTCGACAGCGACTTGTTGGGCACGGTAGGGCAGGGCCTTTGAGAGTCCGTTTTGGAGCCTGGGCCCACAGGGTGCCGACGCAGCGACGCTTCCTCGGCGAACTTCCTCGCGGTGTTTCAAGTAGTCAATAAACGAACAAAAGGTCGTCAGTTCACCTAAAATTCCTCTCGAAGGCCGGGGGAGCCAATGTGCGGGTAGAGCCAGCTACGAAAAATGACACTTTACCCGCTGATCCCTGGTGCAAAACTTGTTCGCTTCGTCTTTGAAGAATCTAGTCGGCCTCTATCTAGAGTAGTCACCTTCGGCATCATCTCCGGGATTGCAGGAGGTGGCATTCTCGCAGCGATCAATCAAGGGGCGCAGATGGCCGCCGGGTCGCTAACTATCCAACCGTTATTGCTTTTTTCAGGCGTTTTGGCCCTGTTTCTTTACTCCAAACGCTACTCATTGATTAACGCTGTGATGGCGGTGGAGGAGATGCTGCAGGCCGTAAGAAACCGGGTAGCGGGAAAAATAGCTGACTCTGAATTGGAGGCGATGGAGCGAATCGGACCTTCGTATGTTTTCAATCGTTTGTCGCAAGATACGATTCTCATATCAGATAGCGCTCATGTGATTTTTGCATCCTTCGGTGCATTAATAATGTTGGTATTTTCAACGATATATATCGCTATCATTTCGTTGGAAGGTTTTATTATGACTTTGAGCGCTATTAGCCTCGGAGTGATTACCTTCTTAAGCCAACGCCGCGCCATTATCGGGGCTGTCCGTTCTGCTACTAGTAATGAAGTGGAGTTTCTTGCATCGGTTGAGCAAAGTTTGAACGGATTCAAAGAGATTAAACTCCACCGAGGCAAGGCAGATGATCTTCTGCGGTCCCAAGCCGCAATTGGCGGGACACTGGAGCGGGCAAAGAAGCGAGCGGGACGCAGCCAAACATTTGTCATGATGTTTTCACAGGCCTTTTTCTACGCGTTATTAGGGGTGGTGGTGTTCGTTTGGCCTGTCGTTATGGACGAGTCTACCGAGACCGTCATCAAAGTCACCGCAACGATATTGTTTATTATTGGGCCAATTGATCTTGTCGTGGGCTCCATGCCACTTTTTATGGAAGCAGACGTCGCAGTTGAAAACCTTAAGGAACTCGAAAGAAGACTGGAGGCTGGGGTGATGAAGGCGCCGGCTAAACCATTGGACCCGGCTGCACCTTTTGTTGGTCTTCAAATCAAGGATGTCAAATATCGCTACCCCGGCGATTATGACGAAACCGAGTTCACACTGGGCCCGATAAATCTTGAGGTAACGCCGGGTGAGATCCTGTTTATCGTTGGCGGCAATGGCAGTGGCAAGTCCACCTTGTTAAAGATACTTACGGGCCTATATTACCCGACTGACGGCGAAGTTCTTGTCGACGGCAGCCGGCTTGAGAGAAGTGACTATCCGCAATATCGCCAGAGTTTTTCGGCGATATTCACTGATTTTTTCCTGTTTGACAGACTGTATGGTGTCTCCCCAGCTGTTTACGGTAGGGCTGATGATCTTTTAAAGTGGTTAGACATTTCGCGAAAAACTACATTTGATAATGGTGGGTTTACCAACCGAAACCTTTCTACCGGCCAACGAAAAAGACTCGCACTGGTTGCGGCGCTCCTAGAGGAACGAGCAGTTTATGTTTTCGATGAGATTGCGGCTGATCAAGATCCGGAATTTCGACGACGTTTTTACGAGGAGATTCTGCCAAAAATTCGAGATCAAGGGGCGACTGTAATCGCTGTTACCCACGACGATCGATATTTTAAATGCGCGGACCGGGTGGTAATGATGGAGGAGGGTCAACTTCGACCTTTCAATCAATAACTAGATGAATATTTTTGCTATTCCGTACGCTGGGGGAAATTCCTATTGCTACCGTGACCTCGCCAAGGCGAGCAGTCTCGGGTGCGCATGGGAAACTCTCGAGTTACCCGGTCGCGGCAAACGTCCTAAAGAACCCCTACTCGAAAGCATCGAAGCGATGGCATCGGACGTTGTTAAGCAAATCTATAGTCGGGGCTGTGAGGTGTTCAAGATCTTTGGACACAGCATGGGTGGGCTAGTGGCACATCGCGCAGTCCAGATTATTGAGGAGCGACACCAAAATTATCTGTCAATTGACCACCTCTTTATCAGTGGTTGCAGAGCTCCTGGACTTCAAAGACTGAAAGCGGTAAGAGCGTCTCTCTCCCGCGCAGAACTGATATCAGCGATTGATAGTCTGGGTGGTTTGCCTCGGGAAATTAGGGAAGACGCGGATCTAATGGGCTTTTTCGAACCAATATTGCGTGCTGATTTCAGTGCTGTAGACCGATACAGGCCATCTCCGGTTGAACGTATTCATACGCCCATTACAGTGTTCTCCGGTAAAAATGATCCGGAAGTTAATGACGCGGATGTCGCGGCCTGGCGCGAGACCGGCAGCCAACAGGCCCGATTTTTTTCCTTTCCCGGGAATCATTTCTTTTTCCTGGATCATATTCCGCAAATAGCGGGCGTCATTAGCGGAATACAAGGGGGAGGAGAGTCGTCCGGGACGTACGGTGCCAATGACTAAGTCTTTGAAACTAATTATCGCGACACTCGTTTCTTTCGTAGTCTTTGGTTTAATTAACCACGCGTCCTTCGCCTCGTCTGAAAACCAAGCGGTAAAGGCGGCCTTCTGGCACTACCCACCCGGCCTTAGTAACTGTTGCGGGGTGGTCGAAGAGTATTCTTCTAACTGGATAAGCGGGCCTGAGCTTGACTTTGTTTTCTCTGGCCCATGGCGAGATTTAATCCAGAATGTATTTAAGCAGTTCGGCCAGGAGGTCAAATGGAAAAGAATCCCTTTTGGCGAGGCATTCGATGCTGTTACGAAAGGGGATATTGACGTTATTCCTAATCTCTTCTTTACTGAGGCGCGCAGTCAACGCGTGTGGTTTGTTGGGCCTATAGAAGTTGAGGATGGCTATGTAAACTTCCTTTTGAACAAGGAAATCCATGGGGACATAACGAAGGTGGAAGATCTTTTTGACCTGATTTTGGCAAACGAGATTAATTCTGCGAGTGGACCTGGGATTGACAATAATCCAAAAATTAGAATAGACCGGTTTGGATCTCGACTCAAGGCGTTAACTGCTGTAAAAAGTCGAGAAGCCGATGTTTTGATAGATACAAACCTCGAACGACTTCTTGAGATGAGGGTCACTAGTAGAGCGACCCAGTTAACGGTGGCGACCTATCGTTATCCCTTTACTAGTAAGAGTTATCTCGGGCTATCGAGAAAAAGCTTCAAAAAAGAAGAGGCCATGAAAATTGAAAAGTTAGTCGAAAATATGTTCGACGATGGCACGGTGGCGCTAATCTATAAAAGTTATGAATTGAAGATCCCGACGTATAAGAGGCAATTTTCCCGGCTTGGTCATGTGAGGAAAATAACGCCTATGAGTACTAAGGACTGATCGATTTTGGCGCTTCGTTTCGCCGTGTTACCAGCAGTAAAATGAACCCGATAATAGGGGTCAACAGAACCGAAGCAAAAAATAGACCCCAGAATCCCATCGTTTGATGTCGTCCAAAATAGCCCAGTATCAGGCTGAGAAGCAGGTCTATGGTGATAATTGTGTGTGCCATAAGAATTGTCTCAGTTAAAAGTCTAAAGTAACGATCTCGAGTTCCCCTTTAGTTTGCTTAAATTGCCTAAAGATTAAGTTTCCGCCTTGATTAGAGAACGCCTGATCAAAACTATAAGCGCCAGAGGCTCCGTGCCATTTTGGAAGATTGTATCTCATGGTTAGCGCGACCGAGCCAGGATCTGTGGTACCTGCGCAGAGCAGTGCCTGGTAAAGTAGGCGTATGTGGTCGTAGCCCAGCGCCGCATAGTTCGTTGGTGTAAGGTCGGGATAGCGCGTTTTGAAGGATTGGTAAAATCTCTGAGCGAGAAAGGAGCGGTCTTTAGAGTAGATATCTAGGTATGTGAAGCCAGGATACATATCTTTATTTTTTTCCTCAAAGATATCCATACGACCTGCAGCAAGCATCGGCGGAGTGAGCCTCAGGACTGATAATTGCTCGAAGATAAGGCCTGCAAGTTGATGTTCAACCAATAGCAATAGTCCTACATTGGACGCCGCTGGCCCCATTTTAGCAACGAGTTCCTGGGTTATTTTTGCGACCGTCTGCGTATTGTTGTTTACACCCTTGAATGAGACAACGTCAACTTGATCAATAGAATGGGCCGCCAGTTGCTTTTTGAACGCCGGGATTGGGTCCTCCTGGCTCTGATACATCCCGCGCTGGTGGATAATAATCAGGCGACGAATTTTCGCCTCTTTACCAAATTCGGCCGCACGCATAGCAATAACATCAAGGTTGGGGAAAAGTTGGAATGCAAGTGGCGCCCTTAAACCGGAGAATCTTTTATCCACCGATACAGATGACAAGAAGAGGATACCTTTGCGTTCGTATTTCAATAAGGCGCTCGTTGCGGTATTCTCTCCAAAAGCATGGCCGATCACAGCGACGTTATTGCGGTTCTCTAGCACATCTTCCGCAAGTGCAGAGGCCGCAATCTGAAAGGCATTGCGGAAGCGTCCGTTCGCATTTTCAGCCGCACCGTACCGTTTCAAGTAGGGGGCGGAGTCGACCCGATTTATTTTCAACTTGGGGAAAGAGGGATTCCGGACGCTGTTTATTTCTTCGGCCGCGAGATCCGCGCCTTCCCAGAAATTGGTCCCTTCCATTTCGACGGAGGAGTTCCAGACGACCGCAACCTCTATAGGCTTGCCACTTTCCATATAGTGCCGGAGCGGAGCGCCCCGCGCACCACCAGCGGCATTATCGCCAGCGTCATACATGGAAAATTGATCGCCACGGCGTTTAGAAGGCGGCTCATCAGAGCAGCCACCCAAGAGTACTCCAACAAGGAATAGCATCGGAAGGAAGAGTGAGATACGTATTCTGGGCTGATCAGCTCTCTTAAAAACGAAGGGTGACACGATAGGAGTTGCCGAACCCTTTACTGGTTGCCTAGTATTACGGGAAGACCTTCCTTGCCAGATCCGATGATCACTACCTTCGCGTTGTCGGAGGCGGCCAGCTGTTGGGTTGCTTGTACCCCTTGCCAGCGGACAAGCGTTTCGTTCAAAGTGGCCGAGATAATGTCCTGATAGACCATTATTCCGAGAGCCTCGATCCGTTTTCTTTCAGCCTCCCGCGCTTCCAATTCGATTCGGAACTTATATGAGAGACTTTCCTGCTCGTAGACCAATTTTTCTTCGATTGCAGAACGAACGGATTCCGGCAGGCTTAACGAGCGAATAATGATGTCCTCAACATTAACAAAGCGTCTGCCGACTTCTTCAATTGCAAGGGTTATGATGCTGCTCAGAACACCTGCCTTGTTGGTATAAATATCCTCAGGTGAGTGCTGGCCAATCTGTCGGCGAAGGACCGATTCTATCTGCGGGAGGATTACTCGTTCAGGGTATTCCGGCCCTACCTGTTGATGTAGGAGTCCAACAAATTCATAGATAGGGTGATAGCGGATAGCAAGATCCAGATCAATGGGTAGGCCACGATCTGTTAGTACTGTGAACTGGTGCAATAAAATTTGAGTACGTGTGCTGTATCGGGCCAACTGATTGAAAGGCCAGATGATGTGCAGCCCTTCAGAATAAACCACATCTGTTTCGGTGCCGGTGGTAAATGTTCGATACATTACCCCAGCTTCACCCGGACGAACGATGATGAAAATCCTGCTCCAAAGAAACACTACAAGTATCGCCAGCACCAAGGTTGAGACAATAAAGATGGGCAGATTATCTTTGAACCAGTAGGCAAATTTATTGAGTGCGTGTTTCATTTTCATTTTAAAGACAACGGCTAGTCTGCTGCACTTCGGCACATATTTGGTTATCGGAGCATATCAGGTTGCGATTCAATGAGGCCGCTAAGCGCCCAAGGAAAATTCAATTAGTCGATCCAGAAAAGTGGTTTGGCCATATGCTACTTTATAAGGTAACAGATCCGTGATATCCTTCGGTTTTGGCTATCCTATCAAAAAGTCTGCTTTGTCGCAGTACTTTTTACCCATCGTGTCGCGAACTCGGTGTTGGCCGCCTGTAGAGTTTTGAAGAAAATTGAATTTTATCCTAGAGGCAGGCCGGCTTGAGCGGCAAGACACCGTAGCGTTTGCGCAAATTGATGGCCGTGGCGAGGTTCACCGCCAATTAAGTCGCCGTGAACTGGACGCCTACGTTGAGCAGATCGCGCAGTCCCTTCGTTCCGAAACAACAACTGATGATTCCGCACTTTTAGTTTACCCACCCGGCGTCGACTTCCTGGCGGCCTTCCTAGCGTGCCTCAAGGCTGGCGTGACTGCTATCCCTGTTCCAGCCTTGGATCCATCTAGGCTTAAGCGTTCAATACCAAGACTTCGGGCGATCATCGCAGATTCGAAGGCTCGTCTGATTCTGACGAGTGATTGCCAGAAAAGTCTCATCGCGAAAGCTTTTAGTTCCTACTCGATCGAGGCCTTTTCTTCAGTTTCTGTAATTTCAACCTCCTCTATCTCAATTCCCCCACCTCGGGGGTCGACTGCGGAAGGTAATTTGTCACTTCGGACGGCCAAAGTGGCTTATTTGCAATATACCTCAGGCTCGACGGGTAGCCCGAAAGGTGTGGAAATTACGCATGACTGCTTAATCCATCATTGCAAGGCTTTGACGGATGCGTGGGGATATACTGAAAATAGTATCAGTGTTACCTGGATGCCGCACTTCCATGATTACGGACTGATTGATGGACTGTTGATGCCTTTCTTTAATAGAACGCCATGTTACATCCTCTCCCCCGTCGGATTTATCAAACGCCCACATAGATGGCTACAGGCCCTTTCGGGACTTGGTGGAACCCATACCCAGGCGCCCAATTTCGCGTATGCCTATTGTTCAAACAAGATTAAGCCCGGACAAGTGGCGGGTCTTGACCTTTCGAAGGTTGAGGTGTTTAGCAATGGGGCTGAACCGGTCCGGGACACGACTCTAAGAGTGTTTTTTGAGACATTTAAAGATTCTGGCTTACGTCGCACAGCATTGTTTCCGGCCTATGGATTAGCGGAGGCGACCTTGGTAGTAAGTACCAAACGTCGCCTGCAGAATCCAAGGGCGATATCAGTAGACAAAGCGACCTTTGATCGAGATGGCCAGATCAACATTGTCAAGTCTGGAAAAGGCAAAAATATCGTAAGTTGCGGGAAACCTCTATCTGGTACAGAGGTAAAGATTGTCGAACCTCAGGCACTGCTAGAACTAAAAGCCGGTGAGATCGGGGAAATTTGGGTAAGGAGTAACGCAAATGCGATCGGTTATTGGAACCGACCTGAAGAGACCCGGGAGATTTTTCAGGCGCGCATCAGTGGGACTGCGGGCTCAGACGAATACCTCCGAACAGGCGACTTAGGCTTTCTCCTGGACGGGGAACTGTATCCAACTGGAAGAATTAAAGACTTATTGATTTTGAATGGGGCGAATATCTATCCCCAAGATATTGAGGAATTGATATCTACATCGATCTCTGAGGTTCGGTTTGGCGCCACGGCGGCTTTTACCAATGGTGGGGAGGATACAGATGAACTGGTATTTATGGCTGAAGTTTCTCGACCGGAACATGCGCACAATGAGACCGCAGCCAAGATTTGCTCGTTAATTTCCCAGGAACTGCAGTTTCCACCAGCAACTATTGTGTTGATTGCAAAAGGTGGAATTCAGAAAACTTCGAGTGGGAAAATTCAGCGTAGCTTATGTCGGCAGATGTGGTTGGATGGCAGAGTGCGTGTTTTATTTGAGTGGAATAAAGAGTCGACTAACCAGGACGTTTTGTTGGTGGGGACTCCAACTCTTGTTGAGGAAAGCCTCGAATTATGGATAAAGAACAAGGTTGCTGAGTTAATTAAAAAGCCAGTTGGCTCAATCGATCCTGACGCCAATTTCAATGAGCTCGGCTTAGGTTCGAAAGAAGCCACCGGCCTTATTGGGGAGCTTGAGGATGTTCTGGGAGCGAGTATTGAGCTTCCGATTTCAATACTATGGGAGCATTCGACTCCCAATAAAATGTCGAAGGCAGTTCGCGAGTTCCTTAAAGGCTCATCTGGGAATCAGGAAAAAGAGTCTATTTCTCAAGATGTGCTTCAAAACGAGGTGGCGATTGTTGGCCTAAGTTGCCGATTCCCTGGGGCTGACAGTCCCGAAGATTTTTGGCAATTGCTACAAAGTGGCTCGGACGCGATCAGCGCGACACCAGGAGAAAGACAAGTTCTGCAGTCACAACTCGGGCTTGGTTCCGGTGAAAAACGACCTCCGACTGATAAGGCGGGGTTTATCGACAGGGTGGAGTATTTCGATGCAGAGTTTTTCGGTATTACTGCACGAGAGGCTAGAATCATGGACCCCCAGCAGCGCCTGATCCTCGAAGCCGTACGCAATGCTCTGGAATGCGCTGCGATCCCTCCAGAGGAGTGGAGGGGCCGCCGAGTAGGTGTTTTTCTTGGTGTTGCGACCAGTGACTATGGCCGGGTGCTTCTGGGACACCCTGACGCAGTGGAGGCCTATACTGGTCCGGGACAAGCCTCAAGCATTGTAGCCAATAGGGTTTCTTATCTGTTCGATTTTCGTGGGCCGAGCATGACAATCGATACGGCGTGCTCCTCGTCATTGGTGTCGGTTCATCAAGCAGTTCTTGCGCTGCAGGCTGGAGAGTGTGACATGGCTATTGCGGGAGGAGTAAACCTGCTTTTGGATCCAACTTTGGGTCTCGCCCTCCATGCGGGAGGAATGCTGTCACAAACCGGAGTGCCTCGAGTCTTTGACGAGGATGCGGATGGCTATGTACGCGGTGAGGGGGTCGGTATTGTCGTTTTAAAGAGACTGGCAGATGCTGAGGCTGCTGGTGATCCAATCAGAACACACTTGGTGGGCAGTAGTGTTAATCAGGATGGCCGAAGTAATGGACTGACTGCCCCAAATCCAAGTGCACAGATTAGTGTGATGCGCGAGGCGGTAAAGAAAGCTGGAATCAACGCCGGTCAGGTTAATTATGTTGAAGCCCATGGGACAGGTACGCCACTGGGAGATCCGATCGAGATGAGTTCAATTGACGAGGTTTATGGTACCAGTGGTGCATGTTTCGTCGGATCGGTCAAGAGTACAATCGGCCACCTTGAGGGGGCAGCGGGGATAGCTGGGCTCATCAAATCTATTTTAGTGGTTGAGAAAAGAGTGGTTCCACCTCAAGCCAATCTTACCCGCTTAAACCCGAGAGTCATTAGGGCTGGGGCCAGAGTCAAGATTGCATCCCACCAAGCGACTTTATCTCAGTCCACCCCCGTTTTGGCTGCGGTGAGTTCTTTCGGGTTTGGAGGAACCAATGCCCATGTGATCATCAAATCGGCGCCTGAAAGCGCTGCTAATGACGCCACTGGCAAGTATCTGCCGTCGATGCCAGGCCGGCTAGTTTTGCCGTTGTCTGCGCATAATGAGATTGCGCTGACCTCAATGCTGCGCTCTTATCAGGATCGTCTAGCTTGTGATGAAATTAATGTGCAGCAACTCTGTTATTCCGCGGCCTTGGGTCGTTCCCAGCTTCCGTGCCGTGCAACGGCGACTGGCGACAGCCGTGAAACGTTACTTCATGATGTGAATCGTGTTCTTTTGGCGAGGAAAGGTAATCCAGATTCCAGCGCAAGAAAAGGGGTGTCATGGCTTTTTTCTGGGCAAGGGGCGCAATACCCTGGAATGGCTCTTCCATTGATGCGGCACAGCGCCTTTGCTGGAGCGTTTGAGCGTTGTGCAAACCTTGTCCGCGAAGCAAATGGGGTAGATCTCTATGCCGTTATCAGCGGTACAGACGACGCACTTCGTCAGACCGCCCTGGCCCAACCTTCATTATTTGCGGTTGAATTTTCATTGGCACAACTTTACCTGGATTGGGGGATGCAGCCGGTGGCTGTAGCCGGTCATAGCCTTGGGGAAGTGACTGCCGCGTGTATTGCTGGAGCACTCGACCTTGAGGAAGCCCTTCCTTACGTTTGTCGACGAGCGAGTTTGATGGGGGAGATTGAATCTGGTGGAGCTATGCTGGCAGCACGAACATCTTACGAAGATGCACTTTCTTTGATTCGGCAATTTCCAAGACTTGAAATTGCGGCTGTTAATGGCATTGTCTCAATAGTTTTTTCGGGCAATGAAACTGATATCGAATCTGCGGCTGCATTTTTTAAAAAAGCAAATATTCGGAACCGCCGCCTGAACGTATCCCACGCATTCCATAGCGCGGCTATAGATCCAATATTGCCTGAATTAAGATCGGCTGCGCAGTCATTTCGCCCGGGTGATTTACGGTTCCCGCTTTACTCCAACCTTACAGGCAGATCGATTGCAGGCGAGGAGCTTACGGCCGATTATTGGGTCAAGCACGCGCGTAATCCAGTGTTATTTGGCAAGTGTGTCGAAGCGATGCTGAAGTCGAGCGGGGGATTTCTTGAAGTAGGGCCTGGCTCAACGCTAAGCATATTAGCTGAATCAGCGCTCGACGATAGTGACGATAAGAGTTCGTTGCAATGTGTTCCGGGTCTGCCTCGTCAAGGAGATACCGATCACGTAACCAGTCAAGCGCTGGCGCTTCACTTCGAGCAAGGCTCTCCTATCGTCTGGGAAAAAATTTTTGGCGAAGGCTGCCATAAGCGATGCGTATTACCAGGCTATTCTTTTACGCGAACACCTTTTTGGTTTACTCAGAATCGCCTTGATGGTGTAACGCATACTTCTACGGCGTTCCAATTGCGGTATCGGACGATCGCCCCATCATCCAGAATTCAAATATTTTGGTCGCAATTCTCAGAAAGACTTACGCCATTACTTCGCGAGCATAAAGTATTTGAGCAGGCGGTAGTGCCAGGTGCTGGACTTCTCGCGCTGGTGGGGCGACTTCCTGAGCTATCACGTAGCCACGGTTATTTTTTACACCTCGAGGACGTTACATTTCTCCAGCCACTTATTTTTGAACGAAATGAGAGTCGGGATGTACAGTTAACGCTTCCGCTAGGCGAAAGTTCGAGCCAGTCTGATTTTGAATTATCTAGTTTCGAAACGAGTCATCAGGGCGAGTCGTTCGTTGTGCACATGCGTGGCACCCGTGTTCGAGATCCCCTTAAGTTGAAACTTGCAACGGATTCGATCGAGGATTTACTCCAACGATGCAACGTGAGGGAACAGGCAGACTTTTACGGCGAGATATGGCAATCAGCAATTGAGTTGGGGAAGGGGTTTCAATGGATTCATTCCGTATTTCATGGCGAAAATGAATTATTGGTCAAATTGAAGCGGCCCCAGCCCAGTGACAATGAGCTTACAACGTTACCAGGACTGGTCGACTCTATATTGCAGGGTATTGTCGCTGGCGTCTCCCTCCAAGCAGAGGATGCACTGGTACCTTTTGCTATCGACAAGATATTTTTCGATCTCGACAACATTGCAGATTTGTATTGGGTAAAAATTCGAATAGAAGACGTACCGATTCGAGAGGCAGACGCGCGCGCGGATTTTCAGATATTCGATGAAAACGGCCGCGTTGTGGGGCAGATTCTCGGGTTTCGTGCTAAACGTGTGAACAGCAAAAAATTGCTTGGCACCAAAGCAACTACATTGGGTAAAGGACTCTATGGTCAGGAATGGGTTCAAATCGACGGTTCGGGTGAGGGCAAGAATCAATTTAATAAATTTGTTGTTGTTTCGGACGACGAGAAGTTGGGTGTTTCTCTGGTTAATCGTCTTCGGCTAGATGGGGCTCCAACTGACACGGCTGCGTATTACTCGTCGATACATGAGTTTTGCGAGACGGGCTACAAGAGCGATCTCGACGGGTTGCCTGTCGAACTGCCAAATTTTCTCCCCGATGGGGGGCGTGTTGCCTTGATAGTCTTGGTGGATCCAACGCCAGATGAGGTCTCCCCGGCCGTGATTACTGACCGCACCTTAGACTTTCTAAGTGCACTTGATAAGCTTTTTCGATGCACCCAAACCAACCCCTCTATAGCTGTGACTCTGGTGACTGCTGGCGCGCTTTGGGTCGAAAATGGACTACCAATTAGCTCTACAGCATCCTACGGTGCTGCGGTGGGATATGCGAGAAGCGCGAGAAAAGAGTCAACGAGTGGCGGATGGCGCATTATTGATACTGATCCACGTTGGACCCGGGACCAAATAACCGATCAACTGAGCCAGCTGGTATTGGTAGACCTGATGGCAGATGTTGAGATCGCGTGTCGCCAAGATCGCAGGTACCGTAGGGAAATCGTAAAGATTGCAACCGACCAGGCTTTGCCTGAGCCTTTCAAGGGAGAGGCGAGCTGCCTGATAACAGGCGGCCTTGGAGGCCTTGGACTTGCGGTTGCCGGTCAACTGGCCGATAGAGGTGTGAAGGATATCTGGCTGATAGGCAGGAGCAAGCCAGATGCTGATACGCGAGCGCTAATTTCTGGAATCGAAGCGTCTGGTGCAAATGTCTTTGTACGCCAGGCCAACATTGAAGAGCCTGCCGCAGTTGCCTCACTGATCAAGGAGATCCATCAAACTGGCGTTCCCCTCAGGGGTGTTTATCATTGTGCGGGTGTTCTTGAAGATCGCGCTGCAGGTCATTACTCCCGGTCTGCATTGAGCGCTACGCTCCGGCCTAAATTGCTAGGCGCGCTGCTGCTAGATCAAATGACAATCAACGAGCCGATAACTGAATTTGTAATATTTTCTTCGATTACTGCGGTCTTCGGTAACATTGGGCAGGCGGGCTACGGAGCAGCGAACGAGTCCATGGCGTCGGTGGCCGTGAGCCGCGTTCGGCGAGGAGTTCCAGCGCTGGTGATGGAGTGGGGCCCTTGGAGAGACATAGGAATGGCCGCACGACAGGGCCAGGTGCTATTAGATCAGCTTGCCAAGCAAGGCTACCAAGCGCTTTCAACCGCCGAAGGCAGCGAACTGCTTGGGAAAGCATTAGTAGGTAACAGGATTGAAGTAATAGCTGCGTCCTTGGGAGAGGGGTTTGCTGTGAAAGGCGCAAACGGGAGCAGGGCGGGGCTTAGTGAAGTCAGTCAACATGAACAGGAGAAAGGTTCGCCTTTTCTGAAAGAATTAGCTGGCCTTTCAACCAGTGACAGGGCTCAGAAGCTCAGTGAGTATCTTTATACAGAAATAAATGCCGCGCTTGAGGGAAGCGGTAAAGACCAGATTGGGGAATATACGCCACTTTTTGACATTGGTCTGGATTCGCTCGGTGCAGTCGAATTACGGAACAGGGTCGCCAGTGCGCTCGGCCTCAAACTTAGGAGCACGGTACTTTTTGACTACCCTAACATTAATGCCCTTTCAAACTATTTGGCGGAACGCTTCACTATATCGGACGATGTGAAGACGGTCTCGGATGATCGACGGCAAGACAACGGGGTGGGTGAGCCAGGTTGGAGCTCTGAGCTGCCGCCAGACACCTCGAATGAAAAGTCTCAAAGTAGCAAAGTAGATGATGATATCGAGGAATTGCTGAGAAAGGAGCTCAGCAGTTTTGACTAACCCCGAAGAGGCGAATGAGGAATCGAGTCGGCGTGAACTACTGTCCCGCGCCTTGGAAGAGATCAGGCGCCTGCGCAAGGAGGTTGGACAGCTCCGTAGTCGGCAAGTTGAACCTGTTGCAGTTATAGGCGTGGGTTGTCGTTTTCCCGGTGGGGCGGACGACGTGGACCAACTGTGGCAATTGCTGCGTGATGGCCGTGATGGATTAACAGAAACCCCCGCGCATCGTTGGGATAAGCGCCGCCTGTTTGATTCTAATCTTGAAGCGCCCGGGAAGATCTGTAGTTCTCGGGGGGGGTTTATCGCCGATGGCCTGAGTTTCGACGCAGGGTTTTTTGGAATCGCCCCAGTAGAGGCGCAGAGTCTCGATCCCCAGCAGGCTCTCCTATTGGAAGTGGTTTGGCAGGCGTTTGAACAGGCGAACATTGACCCAAGTACAGCCTACAATACCAAGACGGGTGTGTTTATTGGTGCGAGCAGTCCAGATAATGCTGTGCGGCTGATGGGCGGGCCTTTAGATCGTGTCGATGCTTATCATGGAAGTGGCTGCGCATTCGCACCACTCGCCGGCAGGGTTTCTTATCAATATGGCCTACTTGGCCCAAGTTTTGTGGTCGATACGGCCTGTTCATCTTCGTTGGTTTCGCTTCATTTGGCCCTTGATAGCCTTCAGAAAGGCGAGTCCGATATCGCGCTTGCCGGTGGCGTACAACTTAATTCACACCCCGGTTTTTCAGTTACGTTCTCGAAAGCAAAAATGTTGTCCCCGGATGGACGTTGCAAAACGTTTGATAAGGAGGCAAATGGGTATGTTCGCGGCGAGGGATGTGGCGTAATTATTCTCAAAAGAGTAAGTGATGCCCGAGCGGATGGGGACACAATAATGGCGCTCATGCGGGGTTCCGCAGTAAATCAGGATGGGCCCAGTGGAGGGCTGACCGTTCCTAGTGGACCAGCGCAGGTGAGAGTCATCCGTGATTCGCTGAAAAGTGCAGGACTTTCACCTAACGATATATCATATATAGAGGCTCATGGGACAGGTACCGCCCTAGGAGACCCTATTGAGGTTGGCGCCCTTGGTGAAGTATTTGGGGGTGGGCGGCCCGAAGATCATCCATTGATTATTGGCTCGCTGAAGACTAATTTTGGCCACCTCGAGGCGGCCGCCGGTATTGCTGGGGCCATCAAAACGATCCTCACACTTCAAAAGCGAGAGATACCGCCTCACCTGAACTTGGTCACACCGAATCCATTGATCAGCTGGGATGAATTACCTATCAGAGTGGCCAAGGGAAAGCCGATAGAACTTCCTGAAAGTGGACGGGTCAATGCAGGGGTTAGCTCATTCGGGTTTAGCGGCACAAACGCCCATGTAGTTTTCTCAACATGCGATGACGATCCTGTTTCATCAAAAAGTCCCCCATCGACTGGTCCAGTTGTTCTACCCATTTCTGCGCGAAGCGACTTTGCACTGACCTCATTAGCGAGGCGGTACGAAGAAGTTTTCACTGATGGTTCAGTTGATCCGGGGGCTATTGCCGCAGCAGCGTGGCATTCACGAGCAAAGCACGACCATCGGATAGCAGTCGTTGAAGATGATAGAGAGAAACTATCTGCAAAGCTCGGCTCTGTTGTCAATGGAGTTCAGGAACCAGGCGTCGTAAAAGGTGTAACAGGAAGTGGGCCCGACAAGGTTGTTTTCGTTTTTTCAGGCCAAGGCTCCCAGTATTCGGGAATGGCGCTAGGCCTTTATGAAAGTAATGTGGAATTTCGGAACGCTGCCGATCACTGTGCGCAACTCATTGGCGACCTCAGTGGTCTGTCTATTCTTGATGTGATACGAGATGATGAAGGGAAGATAGATAAAACTCAATATGCGCAGCCAGCGATTTTCCTTGTCCAATACGCACTATCCCAGTTATGGAAATCGCACGGCGTGGTTCCGGCAATGGTGGTAGGCCATAGCGTTGGAGAGATTGCAGCTGCGTGTGCGGCAGGGGTTCTAAGCCTCCACAACGCAGTGAGACTGGTTTTGTGTCGGGCCAGGCTCATGGGAGAGGTCAGCGAGCACGGAGGATTATTGGCCGTGTCTTTAGCAGAAGATGTTGCAGTTCGGTTACTGGATGACAATGATCTAACCGTGGCGGCGATAAATGGTCCGAGTTCAACGGTTATAGCGGGGCCGTTGCCTAATTTGACCAGGCTTGAGGCGAAATTGCGAGACATGGGTGCCAAAGCCCGACGGCTGAAGGTCTCCCATGCGTTTCATTCGCCCATATTTTCAACTGCAGCCAAAAGCCTGGCTTCAGAGCTTCACGATCTTGAGTTTGACAAGCCTAGTTGTCCCATCGCTCTCAACGTCCTGGGTGAATACCGACCGGGTTTCGCCATAAGCCCCGGATATTGGGCTCAACAGATGATTTCGCCCGTCCGTTTCTACGACTGTGTCAATAGTCTTTTAGCGATGTCCCCTGGGCCCTGGGTAGAAATAGGCCCGCATCCAACTCTATTACCAATGGTTCGGGAGAGTGTCGAGGGTAAGGATCCGGAAGATCTGGAGATTGATAATAGTTTGATACCAAGCTTAAAGCACCAATCACCGGATTCAAGAACCTTCTCTGAAGCATGCGCGCGACTTTGGGTAAGGGGTAACAAAATCGACTTGAGATACAACTTAAAAAGGGACGTCGATTTACCGAAGTACCCCTTTCAAAGAAAGCGGTACCAGGTAGAGTCGGTCGGCGTGGTCTCGGGATATTCCCCGCCCGGACTCACCGCTCAGAGTTGGGTAAAGCAGCTCGCTTCCCCTTTAGTCAATTGGGAAGTTTTTCAAAGCGAAGTCTCAATGCGGCGATACCCGGAGTTGGATGATCATCGGGTCTTTGGTCGTCGAGTGGTTGCCGGCGCGTTTCATTTAGCAATTCTGGCGGAATGTATTTACGCGAATCTAGGCAGAACAGAATTCAAATTGAGTAACGTTAACTTTCCCCTTGCAATGAGCCTGCCCGGAGATGCGAGCCGGCACATTCAGGTTGGGTTCGAGAAAGAAGGCGCAGAAAGCCGGCGCTTCCAACTTATCAGCTTTGTTGATACTGATTCCCCAGAGCGCCAGCACGTCAGTGGGGAGCTTGAGAATTTCCAGCGGAGTATTCGACAACCAGCATTAGGCGCTGATTGGCATGCGTCCCTGGAGCCTGCGTCGCCAGACGCCATCTATTTAGCACAGCGGGCAAGAAATATAGACGTTGGACCAAGTTATCACTGGTTGAAAGAGGTCGAAGTGGGAGCATGGCAGGCCCGGACCGTGTTGCAGCGACCAGAAATCGTGGAAGAAGGCCCGGGCTGGTTTCTGCCTCCTGGCCTAGTCGATTCATGTTTTGGAATATTTGTTTTTCTCTCAGGAGCAGCGGAAAACGAGACTTTCGTACCTGTAGGTTTTGACAGCATCGAGCATCGTAAGACTTCTTCGACGGTATCCTTCAGTGCCGATATCGCTCTAACTCATGTGGACCTTGAAGCAGGGGAGTTGGGCGGTAAAATTATAATTAAGGATCAAGATGGAGGTGTGGTATTGGTTCTGCAAGGAATCAAGGCGCGACGCACCACTAGGGAAGCGTTACTGGGCGAGGAACTCGTCAGTGGCGAAGATTTTCTGAAAATGGAATGGCCCGAAATCAGGGCCGCTACCAAATCATTGCCGAATGGCGCGTGGCTTGTATTTACCGACCCTTTCGGCGTGGGTGAGTCGATCGCGGAGTTTCTTCGAGAAAAGGGCAACGTGGTTCATTGTGAACCTTTTGATCAAGTCGACCCAGGATACCAGGGATCGGAGAGAGTCGATCAGGTTGTCGAAAAGTCACTTTGGCGAAATTTGCCGTCACATGCAAAGAGCTGGGCAGGAATCGTCAACTGTTGGCCCCTTGGTGTTATTAATTCCATCGAATGGGGAACCGAAAAAGCTCAGCGTGTTATCTGCGGAAGCATTCTGGCAACTGTGCAAGCGTTGCGGGCTCGATCCAGCAGTTCATCGTACTATGTTCTTACCCAGGGGGCCGTGAGCACGAAATCAAAAGACCTGGTATTGCACCCTCACCAAGCGTCAGCATGGGGTTTGGTGCGCACTATTGTCCGAGAGCTTCCTGACTTCCCGATACAGATTGTAGATTTGGAAGGGGGCAGCGAGTCTGATCCAGTAGAGACGATTTCTTCCGCGCTGTTGTGCTCAGCAACAGAGCGTCAGATTGGCATACGAGGGGGTAAGGTTTTGACTCCTCGGCTTACTGCGGTGTCACGCCCTGAGGGCCGCGGCCTTTTGATTAGACCGGACCGGGCGTACATGGTGGTTGGTGCGCATGGGGGGCTAGGGGCCTCGGTGTTGAAATGGCTCGTAAATCAAGGCGCACAGGAGTTGGTAATGGTTGGGAGGCGTCCTCATACCGATTCTCTCGCGGTCAAATTCCTGACCAGTATTGGAGAAAAGCGGTTGAAGATCCATAACTTAATTTTCTCAGAAAATGTTGATTTTGATGTGTCAACTCTACAACTCGATACCCTCGAGCGCCCGCTTGGCGGAGTCTTTCATCTTGCTGGAACCTTATCGGATCAGAATATCGAAACTATGGCATGGAGTGAGTTCTTCAGCCCGTTCCCTGCTAAGGTCGACGTAGCCGTTAACTTAGTTAAATATATTTCGAGAATTCCCGACGTCCCATTGGTGATGTTTTCTTCCCTCGCTTCTTTAATCGGAAGCCCAGGTCAGTCAAACTACGCAGCGGCGAATGCCTTTCTTGACGGGTTAGCTGCCTCAGGGAAACCCAATGTTTTTTCAATCAATTGGGGTCCCTGGGATGGGCCAGGAATGGCGGATCGAATTCCACCGAATTTAAAAGCAACATTGATGGACGGCGGTGTTGGCTTTTTGGCTCCCGAAGCGGCTCTTGCGGTTCTTGGCGACATTGAGTTGGATTCCGGGGGGCACTGCGCTGTTGCTACGGTTGATTGGGCCCGATGGCCTGACAAAGGAGAGGTATTCGACCGCCTTGTCCAAGGTCCGCCGGATACAACAACAACCGGTGGGGCATTGCGGACTCAATTGCAGCAACGACCAAAAGCTCAGCGCCGAAGTTTGCTCCTCAAAAAACTTACCGAGATGGTCGCGGGTGCACTGCATCTTGACCGGGAATCGATTAGCCCTCGAGCTCGATTATTTGATCTTGGAATAGATTCGCTAACCGCCATGCAACTGCGTAGCGCACTGCAATTGGATCTTTCGACTAAGCTTGAATCGACTCTGCTATTTGATTACCCCACGCTTGAAAAGCTTGCAGCCCATATTTTGGATCACTATGTCAATGAAGATGTTGCCGCAACAAGTCAAAAGAAAAAAGAGGATAGTAATCCTGAGGAAAAGATTAATACAGCTGAGCTTACGGCGGCCCTTGAACAACTCAAGGCGAGCCTCAATTAGGCTGGAAAACAACTTTTATGGCTGTTGATCCACAGATTGTCGCCAGAGCAATCGAAGAAATTGAAGGTCTGAGACGACAGGTAGACAGCCTCAAAGATGGGCCTGTTGAACCGGTCGCTGTCATCGGAGTCGGGTGCCGATTTCCCGGTGACGTTCGAACTCCAGATCAATACTGGGACTTTTTAGAGCAAGGCAGCGATGGTATCGCGCCAATCCCGCCCGAGCGCTGGGATTCGGCTAAATATTTCGATCCTCGAGCAGGAATACGGGGAAAGATGACGACCGACCAAGCCGGTTTTCTCTCCGATGTTAAAGACTTTGATTCGGGGTTTTTCGGCATTTCGCCGAAAGAAGCTGCCAGTATCGATCCGCAACACAGGATATTGCTTGAGGTCGCTTGGGAGACCTTTGAAAACGCTTCGATTGCTCCTTCTTCATTAGAAGGGGGGCGTGTCGGGGTGTACGTCGGAATCTCCAATTTCGAATATGGAGCCCGCTTGCTATGGCCTTCGGATCCTAAAGATATTACACAGCACTCGGGTATTGGTGGAATGCTCTGTGCAGCTGCGGGACGCTTGTCTTATACGTTTGGTTTCTGTGGCCCGAGCATGAGTATTGACACCGCCTGTTCTTCATCGTTGGTCAGCACCCATCTTGCCTGCCAAGCGATCCGAGCGGGGGAGTGCGATATGGCTCTCAGTGCGGGTGTAAATCTATTTTTCGGCCCGCAGACCCACATCAACTTTAGCCAGGCACGCATGCTCTCCCGCGATGGTCGTTGCAAGACCTTTGATGCCAGGGCGGATGGGTATGGGAGGGGTGAGGGCTGTGGAGTAGTCTTGCTTAAGCGTCTCTCGGCGGCCCTTGAAGACCAGGATCATATACTCGCAATGATTTCTGGTAGCGCGATCAATCAGGACGGCCCAAGTGGGGGGATCACAGTTCCAAATGGGCCTGCTCAAGAGCGGGTAATCAAATCGGCAATCGCTCAATCCAGGATCGATCCTGAGGAAATTGGTTATGTCGAGGCGCATGGGACCGGCACGCCATTAGGAGATCCGATTGAAGTAGCCGCGTTAGCTCGCACCTTTAAAAAGCGCGAAACTCCGCTTTTTGTAGGTTCAGTTAAAGCCAATGTGGGTCATCTTGAGTCAGCCGCAGGAATTGCGGGACTAATCAAGGTAATTCTGATGGTCGTAAATCAGAGAATTCCAAAGCAGTGCAATTTTGAAACACCGAGCGACAAGATTGACTGGGATTTCGCGTCAATGCTTTCGATCCCCAAAGTTACCCGATCTTGGAACTCCATGCAGCCGCATGCGGGCGTGAGCTCCTTCAGTTTCTGTGGTACCAACGCCCACGTAGTGGTGTCGCCGTCACCACAGAATACTGATCCGGCCCCCACCGACCCTTTATCGGATTCGGGGGTCATTCTTTTTTCAGCTCAGAGCGAGGCGGCCCTGGTTGAGTTGGAGGGTAAGCTCGGATCGCATTTCGATCGGACAACTCTTGAAAACAGGAAAAGAATGCTTGCTACTTTGGCGCGGGGTCGTAGTCATCTCAGATTTCGGCGGGCATTAAACTGGCGGGAGGAGAATGACCGTACACCATTTTTGCCAAACCGGACTGGATATAGCGGCCGTGTAATCGAAGCAGGATTCACGAACATCAACTACCTTTTTACCGGACAGGGGTCTCAGTATCCGGGGATGGGCTTATCTCTTTATAACCGGTTCGAAACGTTTAGATCTTCTCTTCAAGAGTTAGACGAGGTGGGAAAAGCGATTACGGGCTGGAGCATTATTGCCCAGCTCCGTGAAGCTGATGATAAACAGCCACTAAATTTCTTAAGAGATACATCAATCGCGCAGCCGATTCTGTTTGCATTGCAGATTAGCCTATTCAGGTTATGGGAAAACTTCGGCCTTCGTCCATCGCAAGTTCTGGGTCATAGTGTCGGTGAATTTGCAGCGGCAGGCATCGCAGGTGTCTTCGATTTGCACGAGGCTTTGGGAATCGTTATAGAACGAGGGCGCTTGATGCAGGAAGTCTGCTCACCTGGGGCAATGATCGCGGTACGGTCTACCTACCAATTTCTGGACCCGATTTTGGAAAACCATGTTGATATTGAGCTATCTGCCGTAAACGGGGCGGAAAGGCTCGTTTTCGGTGGTCCGGTGGATGCGATTGACGCTTTCGCCGAGGAGTTAACAACCCAGGAGATCGGCCACAGATTGCTGCCGGTCGACCGGGCCTTCCATACAACCGCTATGCATCCTGTGGTTGAACCATTTAAATCCTTTCTTTCGACTCAGGAGTTTCGAGCGCCCCACATCCCAATAGCGCTTAATGTATCTGGCGACTGGGCGGGTCACGATCAGCCAAATGCGGCCTATTGGGTCAAACAGCTCACAGCTCCCGTAAGGTTCGACCTGTGTATGTCGACACTTCTGCAGCAGACCCCCGCACTATTTCTGGAAATTGGGCCGCGTCCCGTTTTGATAACCCATGGTAAAGAGATCGCTGCCGTGCAAGAAAGAGCAAGTGATTCGGTCTGGGCGTGCAGTTTGCATCCCAAACGGTCAGAGACAGAAGAAATATTCAACGTGGTAGGGAGTCTTTTTTGCGCCGGCGTCGATTTTGACTGGTCAACGATATGCCCCGGCCCACTATCTGCCAAGAGACTGTTACCAAATTATCCGTTCCAACGGAAAACCTACTGGATTGCCGAGACGGACCGAAAGACCGTCAATGAAGCCGGGGCTCACCCTTTACTTGGTATGGAGTTTCTGTCGCCGGCACTTGACCTGCAGACTCGTGTTTTTTCTCGGTCATTGAGTGTTTCAGAGATGCCATGGCTTGCCCACCATCAGGTTTTTGGGACACCTATCCTGCCTGCAGCTGCATTTCTTGAGATCATGATGGCTGCTTCTCAGGTTATTGGACGTCCCCTGAGCATTGGAGATTTTCATATATCACAGGCGTTAGAGGTTCCCCTCAAAGAGGCCGTTGAACTTCAAACAGTGATAGAGCTTGTTAGCGGGTCAAAAGAGGCTGTCAGGGTCTACAGTCACTCAATAACCACGGGCTGGCGGCTCCATGCTTCCGCCAGTTTGCTTGACTCTGGCCTTGAGGAAACCCCGAACCCCGATTTGTCAGATCGGTCAGACGCAAAAGCCATTGATCCGGATAAATTTTACAACCGAATGCGTCTGGCCGGCGTATTGCATGATGAAGAATTCCGCGCAATTAAACAAATTTGGGAGATGCCTAATGAAATCATCGCTAAATTGCATACGCAAGAGTCCGCTAACGAAGCCACGGAATTCTTAATACATCCGGCTTCGTTGGATGCGGCGATACAGGTCGCAGCGGTAGCGTTGCGTCATCAAGAGATGGCTTTCCTGCCTGTCGCAGCAAGACGAATAGAATTTACCGGGATCGGAATGAGTCCCGATACCGTACGCGTCAAATTAAACAGCGCACTCCAGTTGGGGGATCGTGAGTTGATCGCTTCGGTAGATATCTTCAGTGGTGGACGATGTGCAGCGAAAATTGTGGATTTGGTTTTTACCCGTGCTGACCTAACTAAAATGCGTCAGCACCACAATCCTTCGGCATGGTGTTATGGCACAACCTGGATAGAGACATACCCCCCAAGAATTCGGTTGGACAAGGCGCTTAATTTGGATGTGCTTTCTGGACGAGGTGAGCGAGAGGCGCGAAAGTTTGCCGAGATTGCCGACCATTACGCCAGTTTGCTGCCAGATCTGGATGTACTGGCCAGACGTTATGCAGTTGTTGCGATTATGAGCTTGGGTGATTTTTCCAGTAACTTATCTGGGGCGACCCTTTCGGATATCCAACCTTGCACCCAATTGCCTCAAGAGCAACGACAGCAGTTCTACCGATGCCTACAGATGCTCTTGAAAGAAGATGCTCTTGCCAATTCCACATTGGCTGCAGATCAGAATAAAACCGGCAAAGCCGCTGCGATTAAGGACGAGTTGAAGAAGCTCTCGAGTGAGGCAAGGGAATTGTCAGATCGAACTTCATTTGTTTGCCCGGAGATTGACATTGTTGCTCGCTTTGGGTCGCAGTTGAGCGAGATCCTGCTGACCAAAGTAAACCCTTTGGATTTGCTCTTTCCAAAAGGAAATTTGTCTGATGGCCTTAAGTTTTATCAAGAGTCTCCCGCAGCCAAAGCGTTAAATCAAGTCGTGTGCCGATTGATGGCAGAGGTCATCGAGATAACGCAAACGAGAGGGAAATTACGTGTACTTGAAGTGGGAGCCGGCACCGGTGCGACCACGGCAAGCGCATTGGAGGGTCTTAATGGCAACTACGCCGAATATTGTTTTTCTGATATTTCTCCGTTGTTCACCCGACAAGCTGAAGAACGGTTTGGTTCGCAAGATGGATTTTCAACCCGCATTTTGGATATCAGTGCTCGGTCTGAAGAGTTCGGTGCAGTTGCGGGCGAGTTCGATATTGTCATTGCGGCCAACGTAGTTCATGCCACCGAATCGGTGCAGGCAAGTCTAACAAATATCCAATCCCTTCTTGCTCCCGGGGGGGTGCTAGTCCTCTTGGAGGCCCAGCCAGGTCAGGATTGGCTTGAACTCGTATTCGGAAACATAACTGGTTGGTGGAGTTTCTCGGATGAGAGGCTTGGGCGAAGCACGCCGTTACTAGATGCTCCGGAATGGTACGAGACCCTGAAGGCCGCCGGATTCGACCGGGTCAAGCAAGTAGCGGGCGATGGTGGGACTTTGAACATCGCAAATCAAACCATTCTGTTAGCCCAGAAAGACCAGTCTGTTTCAAAGTTGGTGACCCCCTTAGAGCGCATCCTGGTGATTGCGACTGAACGGAAAAGCATAGAACAAATGGAGGCTATCACTGGAATCGAACGAGGAGTATTTCAGTATGTGGCGCCAGTATTGCTTGAAAGCGTGTTACCTGTTTGGGAGCAAAGTGCTACGCCTTCACCGAGAAAAATTATTGTAATACCGGACCAAATTGAACTATCGGCGTTGGGCAAACCGGACCCGGTCACTCAGGTGCTTGCCAATACTAAGACAATGCTGGGCACGCTCCAGCAAATTGGTGCAGCAACGAACGAAAGCCCAATCCAGTTGACCGTGATCACTGTCGCCGCAGTCTCTGCCGGTGGGGCGAACAACATTGCAATCAACCGACTGAATCAGGCAGTCCTAGCGATGGCACGAACTGCCGAGATAGAGTATCCATTGTTATCAGTCCAATGTATTGATCTCGATCCAGTCGGAGTAAGCCAACCTTCGATAGGTATGAAGGAGTCGCTGAGGCGCATGGTTCTGGGTCCAGAGCAATTGGAACAAGCCTGGGTACGTTCCGACGGTGCGATCTTGGAACCCCGTCTAGGTCGTTTTAGTCGCGATGTAGAAACTTCTGTGCTCCCCATCCATGAGAAAGGTGTTTACCTCATTACTGGAGGGCTCGGCGGGTTAGGTCGTTCCGTTACAGAGTGGCTTTTGACGAAGGCAACCGCCTTGCATATTGTGTTATTGGGTCGCTCAGACCCAAATGAGGAAGAGCGCCACTGGCTTTCGCAATGTAGCACCTCTTCTGCGGCTGTCGAATACCGACGAGTCGATGTGACCGATCTGGATTCATTGCGAACAGTAATTCCGTTGGACACCGTTTCAAGTCTTTCAGGTGTAGTGCATGCGGCAGGGGTTCTGAATGATCAGCTACTTTGTGAGGCGGACTGGACCACATTTGAAGCAACACTTAGCCCGAAAATAAGGGGTGTTTGGAATCTTGATCAATTGTTATCTAAGGCAAAGCTTGACTTTTTTGTGACCTTTGGCTCGATCGCCAGCGTCTTTTCTCCTAAGGGGCAAGCAAGCCATGCGGCAGCCAACGCATTCTTGGATGGAATGTTTTATTACAAATCAGCGATTGACCAGCCGTTGACACATTTCCAATGGGGCCCGTGGGATCAGGTCGGCGCAGCCTCTGAGAGAGAGATGCAAGAAGGCCTGTTGAAACTGGGTATAACACCCTTCAAACCCTCTGAAGGGGTTGATGTTCTAGAAAGACTGCTGGGGCTTGGCCCTAATTGCATCTCGATTATCAATGTCGATTGGGGGAGGTTCATTGCTCATTGGCCGCGCCGGAGATTATTGGATGAGATTGCAGTTAGTGAAGCATCAGCTAGAGGTGGAGATCTTTCGCAACCGGAAAACTCAGCCTCTTCTGTTTCGGACCCATTTGACTCCAGCCTAGCCGAACGCATTCAGCGCCTCCCCTCCCGTCAGGCGGAAAATCTGATGATTGGGAAATTAACTGAACTTGTCGCTCCTGTTCTTGGAATTAATGACCAAGACCAAGTTGATGTGGACCTCGGGTTCTTTGATCTCGGATTGGATTCACTAACATCTGTCGAGCTTCGAGAGGCGATTGAAAATAAGTTATTGTTGCCACTCGACTCCACCAGCATCTTTAAGTACCCTACGATCCGCTCTCTTTCCGGTTATCTTGTGACACTTGTAAGAGTAGATCATGGTCTGGATTCTGAGTTAAAACAAGAGAGCGGTGATGAAAAGACTTTGTCCGGCGACGTTCAGCATGAATCTATGTTCGACCAAGACGATATTACCAACATGACGGACGCGGAACTATCTGAGTATTTTGACAGCCACCTTGACGGGTGAGCGTGACAAGTCGCTGAAGCAATCTCTTTAAGTAATAAGGCAATATCCGGCGATGACTGATAACGTTTCTGCAGCAGAAAAAATATCCGTAAAACGTGAAGGTCTCTCACCTTTGCAGAAGGCGGCGCTTGCGTTGCGGAATGCAGAAAAACGAATTCGAGCGCTTGAGCATGCAAAAACTGAACCGATTGCGATAGTCGGTATGTCATGCCGTTTCCCCGGCGCACCATCTGTTGACGACTATTACCAACTCCTGTGCGATGGTACCGATGCCATCACAGAAGCACCCAAAGAACGATGGGATCTCGACGAACTTTATGATGTCAATCCAAACGCGGCTGGCAAGATAAATACCCGTTATGGTGGATTTATCAGTGATGTCGACAAGTTTGATGCACGTTTCTTTGGACTCTCTCCGCTTGAAGCGCGATTGATGGACCCGCAGCACCGCTTGAGTCTCGAACTCGTCTGGCATGCACTGGAAGATAGCGGGCTAAGACCAAGTGGCCTGCGTGGTTCACGAACCGGTGTTTTTGTAGGAGTGACGCAAAACGATTACGGGGTTGCCCAGTTTGCTGGGCCAAGAAATGACATTAGGGCTTTTTCCGGGACGGGGAATGGCTTTTGCTTCACTGCTGGCCGTATAGCTTTTCAGTTTGGCTTTAATGGCCCAGCGGTGGCGGTTGATACCGCTTGTTCATCTTCGCTGGTAGCGCTGCATCAGGCTTGCGGCGCTCTTCGCGCCCGTGAATGTGATTTTGCTGTGGTAATTGGAACGCAACTTAACTTAACACCGCCAATGCAGATCTTTCTTTCCAGGACCCAAAGCTTCTCGCCGACCGGCCGATGTCGTGCGTTCGATGCAGATTCAGACGGTTTTATCCTGGGTGAGGGTGTGGGCGTGCTTGTTTTACGTCGGGAATCTGACGATTCGATTGGTGGAAGCCCACCTCGGGCTATGTTGCTAAATTGCGGGGTTAATCATGATGGCCCAGCAAGCGGTCTGACAGTTCCCAATCAGAAAGCGCAGGAAGACCTTATTCGCGGATTGCTCGAACTGTCGCAGGTATCGCCTAACATGATCGGTTATATCGAGACGCATGGCACTGGGACCCCGCTCGGGGATCCTATCGAAATTGGGGCATTACGTAATGTGTTTGCTTCGCGAGATATAGATCGACCTTTACTTATCGGTTCAGTGAAAAGCAACATTGGTCATCTTAGTGCTGCTGCCGGCATGGCTTCAATTATCAAGTCTGTGCTGATGCTTGAGACAGATCAGGTTTTTCCACAAATTCATTTTCGCCGCCCGAATTCTAAAATTCCATGGGATGGGTTTAACGTCGAGGTTCCAACCTCAATCGCAAAATTTTCATCGGGAGGCGAAACACCAGTAGTGGGTGTTAGCAGCTTTGGCCTGAGTGGCACAAATGCTCATGCTCTGTTTAAACGAGCCACGGCAACTGTTTCCTGCTCTAAGGACTCAACACAGAGCCAACCTGCATTTCTCGCGATTTCGGCAAGAGATTCTCGTGCTTTTGGTTTGTTAGTGAGTAAGCATTCGGAGTTAATTAACGCTATAGGTGATGGGGAGAGTTTTCGCAGGTATTGCGACACAAACAATCTGGCCCGAGATCATTTGGAAATTCGTCGCTTGATTATGGCGGTGGATAAGAGTGATGCCTTAGTACAATTAGAAAAATGTGCAACCTGGAGCCTCACCCCTGAGTGCCTGGCGCCTCGGAAACCGAAATCCACTGCATTTGTGCTTACCGGCGAACCCGAATTTTCCGAGCATCTGTACAAATATCATGGCCAATACCGGGATGCCTGGAATCAGTGTTGTGAGGCGATTGGCTTTGACGCATCAAAGGCGGTGGTCGATCCAAAGACCTGTCTTGGACGGCAGGCTGATTTAGTTTCTTGGTACGCCCTGGCCGGTCTTTGGAAAAGTTGGGGCGTTAGTCCTGATCTGTGCGTCGCATCAGCACATGCCCGAACGATAGCGTCGGTGATTCTCGAAAGCCTACCCCTTAACGAAATTGTTAGGTCGGACGGGAAATCATCCAATAACCAGGCACCCGATGTATTGATCGATTCAGAGTTAGTGCTGGCATGGGAGCAGTATTGCCCAGAGTCGAGCCAACATAAAACCAGGGGATTGACCTTGGCGGAACAATTGAAAAGTCAAGGAGTTGAGAACGTGGTGATGCTTTCTGGTAGTGGAGAATTTTCAGAATATTTTGAAAAACTCAACGTGATTTCCGCCCCGTCAGGGACAGACCCGTGGGTGAGTCTGTCGACATCGATTGCGAATTTATACGAGAAGGGTTTTGAACTATCTTGGTCGAAGATACAGGTATCGAACCCGTCTCGAGTTCGCTTGCCACTATATCCATTCAGTCGGGAATCATATTGGGTCGATCTAAATCAGATATCTGAGAAACGCTCACGAACGCCTCAGGACTCAGATAAGTCTGTGGCAGAAAACCTGGATGTAAAACACATTTTCTCTAAACAATGGGCTGATCTTACCGAGAAAACCCTCTCACTTGCCCACTCTCAACTAGGCAATTATTCAAAAACAAGAATAAAGAACGTAAGAGTGAACGAGTACCCAGCCGAGATCTCCTGTGGAGATTGGCGACTTAGAGTAGTGACCGCATCCGACTCCAATCTTCTGGCTAAAAAGACCGCTAACCCTCATGACAATTCCTTGAGAGCCCCTCTTAGCCCAGCGGAGGCTGAAGGGTCGGGACCCAGCTTTGGGGACACCGTCGGCACAGTTCTTGTTTGGAATCATGAGAAACCCCAGACACCCCGAGCGGAGCTTAATGATCAAAAACCGGGGCCTCGGGTGCTGAACCTGAAATCGAGGGCCTCTTTAACCATGATGCTTGCGGGAGTCGGAGATCAGTATCTGAATATGGGTAGTGGTCTTTATCGCAGCCAAACGGATTTTAGGCAGGCGTTTGACCTTTGTGCCGAGCATCTTCAATCGCTTCTGACTCGGGACATTCGTCAAGACCTATTCCGTGAGCAAGCGGACGGATCTACCAGCAACTCCTCAAGTGCACCAGACTTTCGCGCAATGTTGCGACGCGGGAGCCTGAAGTCTACGCAACCAGAGGTCGAGGGTTTGGAGGCAACCGAGATTGTTCAGCCCTTAATGTTTTCGTTTGTTTACTCCCTTGCCACTATGTGGCAGAAAGTTGGTCTGAAACCTGATGCGCTGATTGGCTACAGCGTTGGCGAATATGTAGCCGCGTGCCTTGCCGGTGTATTTTCCTTGCCCGATGCGCTCGCCATAGTTGCAACGCGTGCCAAATTAATTGCAAAAATGCCCCGAGGCGGGTTGATGGCTGTACCGTTGAGTGAAAAAGACTGTCAACCACTGCTTGGGGAATCGGTGCATGTTGCGATAACAAGCAGCCCAAAACAGACAATTCTGGCAGGGACGCCAACGTCGCTAGAGGAAGTGCAGTTAAGTTTAAAGGCGAGAGGGATTGTGGCTCGTGCCTTGCCAGGTTCGCACGCTTATCACTCCCCTATGCTCTCACCAGTATCTGAGCACCTTGTGCGGCATTTAAATTTAGTTAAACTTAAGAAGGCATCTATTCCTGTCATTTCAAACCTGACCGGAAAGCCCCTTTTGGAATCCGAAGCAACCAGGCCTGATTATTGGTCGCAGCACACTTGCTCCACCGTTCGATTCTATGAAGGTCTCAGTTTCCTTTTGCAGTCAGGTGACATGGATCTGCTTGAGGTAGGCCCGGGTAGAAGTTTAGGTAGTTTTGCAATGCAGCACCCACTTTATAATAAGACAGGAATTCACAATATGCTGAGCACAATTAGTGGAAAATGGGAAAACTTGAGCGACGAAAGGGTATTCCTCGATAGCCGGGGCGTTTTCCATCTTCTTGGCCATAACAGCGTTCCAGGGGAGTCTTAGGTCATGAGCCGAATAGGAAGATTAGGTGTGATCGGGGCTGGAGTTATGGGTGCCGGTCTCGCAGAGAATGCGGCAGCGAAAGGGCTAGAGGTTGTACTGGTTGACATCAGCGAGGAAATTCTAAAGTCCTGCAAAACCGGTATTCAGCAAAGTCTGAGATTTAAAGGCATGTTTAATAAGCAATCAGAGTCGAAATCTGCCAGCCCACCGGACGAGATTATCGAGAAAATCCTCTTTACTACAGATTACGCCGAGATAAGTAAAGTGGATTTTCTAGTGGAGAACGCAACCGAGAAAATTGAAATTAAAAAGGAGGTCTATCGTTGCGTGGGGGAAAATCTGGCGGCTACAACTGTGATCGCAGCGAATACCTCTTGTTTCTCGATTACGAGACTGGGCTCATTAATCCCAGTGCCAGAGCGATTACTAGGAATACACTTCATGAATCCAGTTCCTATGAAAAAAACGGTAGAAATGATTCGGGGACACTGGACGACTGAACAAACTATCACTACGGCCCGGGAGTTTCTCGCACAACTCGGCAAACAGGGTATTTTGGTTAACGATTCTCCTGGGTTTGTATCTAATCGGGTACTCATGCTGACTATCAACGAGGCAGTGCTGGTCTTGCAAGATGGGGTGTCAACTGCTGGGGATGTGGACGAGATATTTAAGAGTTGCTTTGGCCATAAGATGGGCCCGCTTGAAACCGCGGACCTTATTGGTTTAGACACAATCCTTTATTCAATAGAAGTGTTGCACGAATCATTCGCTGATAGTAAGTATCGACCCGCTCCCTTATTGAAACGAATGGTTGATGCGGGTCTTCTAGGAAGAAAGAGCAATGCAGGTTTTTATAACTATGGTAGAAAAGTAAATTGATAAATCAAGAGAACGTTGTTTCCGATATAAGGGAGTTTTTAGGTCAGTTTGTTTCAGATTCCGATGTGCCGGTCGATCAAGATTTATTTGGATCGGGCTTGGTAAATTCGTTATTTGCTATGCAGTTGGTCCTCCACATTGAGTCCGAATATGGGCTATCCATCTCCAATGAGGATCTTGATTTCGATAATTTCAAATCGCTCGAAGCGATCGCGGGATTCATTGAGCGGAAAAATGGGGAATCGAGTGTTTGATCCATTAGATGACGGGCAAAGAGCTGTCGTCGATCAATTTCGGGATTTTGTCCGCATTAATGTCAGGCCGAATGCTGTTGCTTGGGACGAGAGTCAAGCAATGGACAGGGGAGTGATAGCCGAACTGGCGGACAAAGGCTGGTTGGGTGCGCTCGCACCGAGGGAGTACGGCGGGCAGAATATGGATCCATTCCTTTGGGGGGCCTTCTGCGAAGAGATTGGTTCGGCCAGCAGTTCGTTGCTAGGCCTGCCGACGGTGCATGGAATGGCGATCCAGTCTGTGGCCCGGTGGGGAACTTCGGAGCAGAAAACTCAGCTATTGCCAGGCTTGGCCTCTGGCCAAACATTAGGGGCATTTGCACTTACAGAACCTGAGGTCGGTAGCGATGCTGGAAGTATCCAGTGTCAGGCCGTACAGTCGGGAACTAATATAAGAATCAATGGTCAGAAACAGTGGATTACTTATGGCCAGATCGCAGATCTTTTTGTGGTAGTTGCACGCCTAGAGGATAAGCCGACCGCTTTTTTAGTACCGCGTAACACTCGTGGCCTGCAAATTCGGCCAGTCAAGGATATGCTGGGGTTTCGCGCGGCGGAACTCGCCAATTTGCATTTCGATGATTGCGAGGTTCCGATTGAACGCATGTTGGGGCAGCCAGGTTTTGGCTTTTCGCATGTAGCTGGAACTGCGTTGGATCATGGACGGTTTTGTATTGCGTGGGGCTGTGTTGGTCTGGCAGAAGGATGTCTGCAGATTGCGATGAAGCATTCTTTAGAACGCAAGCAGTTCGGGAAGACTCTGAGCGAGCACCAATTGATCCAGCAAATGCTAGCGAACATGCTTGTGGGCAATCGAGCAGCTCGGGGACTGTGTCTTCAGGCGGCGGACTTGAAACAAAAGCAGGATCCACAAGTCATCATGGAGACCTCTATTGCAAAGTATTTCGCGTCTCAACATGCCGCAAGCGCATCACGTGATGCGGTTCAGATTCTCGGCGGCCTCGGCTGCTCAAGCAGCGGACACGTTGAACGATTTTTCCGTGATGCAAAGGTCATGGAGATCATTGAGGGATCTAATCAGATTCAACAGATAATCATCGCGCGACATGCGACTATGCAATATCGGAAGAATTCCCGCACCAACATCAAATAGACGTCCAAGACGGATTCGAAAAACCAAAGCCTTCAAGTGAGATCGTTTGGTTGCCAATACGGAGAAAAGTAGGTTGAAGAATGTGGTGAAGTGTGTGGTCTGGGATCTGGATGATACGGTCTGGGATGGAACCCTACTGGAGGATTCAAGCGTCGCAGTTAGACCTGAAATAAAGGCGGCGATTATTGAATTGGATCAAGTGGGCATATTGCATTCGATTGCCAGCCGTAATTCTTTTGAAATGGCGATGGATCGCTTGAAAGCGTCAGGACTTGAAGAATACTTTTTGTATCCTCAGATTGGGTGGGGTGCTAAATCTGATGCCCTGGGTGTTATCGCTGAGAAGCTGAATATCGGCTTGGATGCACTTGCGTTTGTTGATGATCAGGAATTCGAAAGAGATGAGGTGAAATTTAACTGTCCGGATGTTACGTGTGTGGATTCACGTGACAAAAAGTCCATTGAGAGCCTGAGGGCAATTCGTCCGCGTTTTATTACCGAAGACTCTGCGGCGCGCCGCCAGATGTACATGAGTGATGCGAAGAGGAACGAAAACGAAGAAAGATTTGAGGGCCCGAAAGAGGAATTTCTAGCCTCACTTCGAATGCGTTTGCGGGTTGCAAATGCGACTGTTGGTGATCTCCAGCGGGCAGAAGAGCTTACCGTTCGAACTAATCAGTTGAATACCACCGGCCTGACCTTTTCTTACGGGGAATTAAGTCAACTTTTAGACTCAGACAATCATCTCTTCTGGATAGCGGGCCTCGAGGACCGCTATGGTAGTTATGGAAAAATCGGCTTGGTCTTGATTGAATTTACGGACGAGGTCTGGCAAATAAAGCTCCTGTTAATGTCCTGTCGTGTCATGGCCCGTGGAATTGGTAATGTGTTGATAAATTTAGTACGGGATTATGCAAAACAGGCGGGAGTTCGTCTTCAGGCGGGGTTCGTTGAAACCGACCGCAATCGGATGATGTACATGACATATAAGTTCAGCCGTTTTGTCGAAATTTCAAAGGAGGGCAACCTTCTTACCTTGGAAAACGATCTTCGTGATGTGAACCCGCCACCGGGTTATCTGGAATTGGATATTTCTAACCTTGCGCTCCCGGTTTCCGTGCCCCTCGAACAAGCTATCAAGCTCTGAAAAGGTGGCTGAAGAATGTCGATTGAAGTTTTCGATCTTGAGGGCATTAAGAACGGTGCCCGTGGTTATTCATCCGTGGTTTCCGACGGTAACTATCTTTATTTGATACCCCTAAATAATGATAGTTTCTTTGGCGAAGTTGCACGGTTTGATCTCAAAAAAGACTTTTGCGACCCAGGCAGCTGGAGTTTTTTCGATACCCAAGCACTAGATCCCAGAAGTGGGGGGTATATTGGTGCTCTCTTTGATGGACGATGCTTGTATTTAATTCCGCACTGCAATCGTGATTTTCACGGGGTCGTTGCAAGGTACGATACAACCAGTGCATTCACAGATCCTAGTTCTTGGGATTTCCAAGATACACAACAGTTTAACGGTGGCAGTAGGGGTTTCGTTAGTGGAGCCTTCGACGGGAAGTATCTTTACTTTGCTCCCTACCGCACCGCCTTAGACGACTACAGTGGACTGGTTACGAGATATGACGTAGCCGGTGGATTTTCCGAGCCAGGGTCCTGGGAATTTTTTGACGTGTCTGAACTTGGGTCGTCTTTACGAGGATTTCATGGTGCAATCTTTCATAAAGGCTTTATAATTTTTGTACCCTACGCAAGGGAAGACCGGACTTTTCATGGCAATTTGGTTCGATATCAAACCTCTGGGTTGTTTGCTGACTCTGATTCATGGAGCTTTATTGATCTAGAAGGAATTAATCCTCGCGCCCGCGGTTTTGTCGGCGGTACATCATTGGGCGATTCGATATACCTGGCACCATATTTTGATGGCCGCGATCGTTCGGGTCTGGTCGCTATTGGCCATGCTTTCTCTGGCGGCGATGTAGCGAATAGTGACTGGCACTTCGTAGATGCAGAAGTGTTTCATCCTCAAAGCCGCGGATTCTTTGGTGCTATAGCCGTGGGTGAAGCTGTTTATTTCATCCCCCACTGTTTGGATGGGGAGGTTTATCATGGTCTGCTTACCAAAATGGATAGTGAAATAGATTCGATTTCTTCCCGCGCTTGGTCCTTTCGGGATATTCGGGAAATAGACAGGTTAACTGGTGGATTCATGGGTGGCGTCTTTGCAGAGGGCTGGATTTACTTGGCACCCTTTGAAAATTCACCAGGCTCGAGACATGGACGCGTTGCTCGCGTTCAGCCATGGTAACCACTCACTTACAGGTACCTTGAGGCGATGAGTATTACAAGTCAACCGGGCTCGCAGGAGCGAGATAAAATCATTCATCAGCTAAGCGCTCTCATAGAGGAGGTGCTACCCAATGTGCCTGAGCATGATGCGTTGACAAGACCTTTCCTCGAGATGGGGGCCAACTCACTGGTTCTCATGGAACTTCAAAAGACAGTTGAGGAGAAATGGGGTCTTCAGCTGAAACTTCCAATGTTTTTTGAGGAACTGACCAATCTGGGCTCGCTCGTTGACCACATTGAGAAAAGCATACTTAGTCCCTCGCCGGAGTCGAAGAGACTGTCGCCATCTCTTGATTTAACCACGGCTAGCGAACAAAAGAAGAATGGGCTTGGTGTTGCGTTACCGCCACTGGATGGGGTGGGCATTTCAGAAGAGCTAAAAGAACTTTTAAGTGCTCAGATTGACGGCGCCTCTCAAGTCATTACAACCCTTCTCGAGAAACAACTTGCCTTTCTTGCTGCAATGGCGCCCGGGGATCTCCAGGCGGTAACAGTCAATACATCGCCTACCAGATCGACTGCGGTTGAAAAGGTGAATCACACCCAATCTCTCGATAGCGACATTTCTAAGGTTGAGCCACAAAGTTCTGGTTCGACCCGACCGCAAATGATGTTACAGCCCCTTGAGATCAGAGCTCGTGGTTTGACTGAAAAGCAGCACGCGCATCTTGAGGCATTGATCGAGCGTTATACCCGCCGGACTGCCCAGTCAAAGAATCTTGCAGCCAAATCAAGGAAAACTCTAGCCGATAGCCGGGCGTCTGTGGGGTTCCGTTTTACGACAAAGGAAATGCTCTATCCCATCGTAGGGGCACGCGCATCAGGTTCGCGTATTTGGGATATTGACGACAATGAGTATATAGACATCACCATGGGTCAAGGGGTTACTCTGTTTGGTCATCATCCACCCTTCATTGATGAGGTAATTCGTAAAAGGTTCCCCGATGCTATGGAACTTGGGCCACGGCCACCGGAAGTAACTGAGGTCGCCACCCTTTTAGCGGAACTTACCGGGATGGAGCGATTTACATTCACCAACAGTGGAACTGAGGCCGTTATGGCCGCAATCCGTCTGGCACGCGCTGCGACGGGGCGGGGAAAGATTGTTATGTTCCAGGGGTCGTATCATGGGCATGCCGATAATGTGATGGGTGTGGCCTATGCAACGGCGGGATCGAACGCGACTCGACCCGCTTCGGCTGGCATTCCGACGGCTGCCGTTCAAGATCTCATCATTTTGGAATACGGCGAGGAAGGTAGCTTGGAGGAGATCCGTAAGTTTGGCAGCGATATTGCTGCTGTACTGGTAGAGCCAGTCCAAAGTCGACGGCCTGATTTGCAGCCTCGAAAATTTTTACAGGAACTGCGAACCCTCACTCGCGAGGTCGGAGCATTACTGGTATTTGATGAGATGATCACTGGATTTCGGGTTCATCAGCAAGGAGCGCAAGGCTGGTTTGGGGTTGAAGCCGATATCGCGACCTATGGAAAAGTGATCGGTGGCGGGCTGCCAATCGGCGTAGTCGCTGGACGGAACGGGTTGATGGACCCGATCGATGGAGGTGCGTGGTCCTACGAAGATAGCTCTTACCCCGCTGTTGAGCGAATTATTTTCGGCGGTACGTTTTGCCAGCATCCTCTGGTAATGGCGACGACTCTTGCTACCCTCAAACATCTAAAAAAGAGTGGTCCAAAATTGCAGGAGGATTTAAACAATAGAACACAATACCTAAAAACCCAGCTGAATCAGTTTTTTGAAACCGAACAGATGCCAATTTCGGTGGTCAACTTTGGATCGCTGTTCCGCTTTGAATTTAAAGAGAACCTCGAACTCCTTTTTTATCATCTGATGGAAAAAGGTGTATTTATCTGGGAGTGGCGAAACTACTTTTTGTCAACGGCGCATTCGGATCAGGACATTAGTGAAATAATCGATCGTGTGTCCGACAGTGCGACTGAACTGAGAAATGGTGGTTTTCTCAGAAAAACGGGAAAAGAAAACGTAAAAAATGAGCAAATGATTAGCCGGGCTTCGATGACGATGATGAGCGCGGCCCAACGACAACTACAAACCCTTACCAAAATTAGTGCGACGGGAAGTAAGGCCTACCAAGTTGGAGGGGCAGTCGAGCTTACAGGACCAATATGTCAGGAACGGCTGAAAATCGCTTTTCTAGAGACAGTGGCAGCGCATGATGCCCTGACGTTAGTACCGGGAGCAGAAAATGGTGAGTTGAGTAATAAAGGGGAGACTCCAAAATTTGAGATGGTGGGTGAGCTTTCGAATACTGACAATAATGAAGAATTCATTAAGTGGCTTGACCAGCCACTGGATATTGAGTTTGACCTTAAGAAGGGCCCCTTGCTTTTTGGTTTTCTGGCAATAATCGAAAATAACAAAGCTGTCTTGCGGTTAGTCGGCCATCACTTTGCGCTGGATGGCATCTCTTTAAACCTCCTGTTTAGAGAGATCCTTGAGCGATACCAGCAATCAGATCGCTTCCCCACGCGCGATCCTATGCAGTTTTCTGAATATCTCCAGCATATTAAATCCCAAGACTTTTCTTCGGAAAAGGAGTTTTGGGCGGCGAAATTGGCTAATGCTCGAACGCCGGTTTCTGTTCCAGCAGATTTGCCCGTACCGGCCAAGCCTAGTTATATAGCTCGGCGTTTTATCGAGAAATTTACCGAGGCCGAGGTTAAAAAAATCAAGAGGCAGGCCGTGGAGGTCGGATGCACTGAGTTTATGTACGTTTTTGCGCTTTTCAGTTTTTGGTTGGGCAAGTTGGTTGGTGAAAGTGAACTCACTGTGGGAGTTCCAGTTGCTGGTCGGCCAACAAAGGAGTCGATGGGAGTAGTAGGTTACTGCACCCATCTGCTTCCAATTCTTATCGGCAACTGTCAAGGAAACAATCTAAGCGACCACATCGCTAGCGTTCGTCGAGTCCTTCTTGAGTCCTATGAACACCAGGCGTTACCTTACGCTGAAATAATGGATATCTTAGGTAGTCGGTCGCGAGCCTTCGAGAAAGATCCGTTAGTGTCGGTCATTTTTAATTTTGATGAGCCTGGTGAACTTAAAGGTCTGACCGAAACGAAAGTACGCTGGCTGCCGGCCCAGGTGGGATATACGGCATATGAACTTACCTGTAATTTTACTGTCGCAGACGGAGGATACTATCTGGAATTCATCTTTCAGTCTGATCGCACCAGTGCCGACCTGGCAAAAAGCCTTGGAGAAGGCTTCGCTTCGATGATCAGAGCAACTTTTGATTCCAGGCAGGGGAGTGCAATATGCCTTCCTACGGCATCGCCAGCCGATATCTTTCGTCAGGCTGAAGACTTTATCGAGGGAGATGTGAAACCTTTTCCAGAGACTATCCTCGATAAGATCGAAGAAGTCTTCAAGGCAAGCCCCCAGCGTGTAGCGATTGAGCACGCCGGAAATTTCTTCAAATATTGCGAGCTGGATGTAAAATCGGCTCAGATTGCAGGCAACCTGAAAATGATGGCGATGGAGCCATCCGCAAGGATTATCGTATGTGCCGCGCATTCGATGGAACTGGTTGCCGCGATGGTTGGGGTGTTGCGTGCTGGGATGGTGTTTATTCCTGTCGATCCGGTAATACCAGCGCAACGAGCGCAGTGGATACAGGAAGACAGTAACGCGCATGTCATTCTGGTAGATGAATCCATCAGAAAAGAGTTTTTTTCGGAATCAACAAATTCCCGAATACACCTGATCTCGGATCTGACCAAACCACTTAAGGAGGGTAGTTCAAGCTCCTATCCAACCACTTGTAAGGGAGTCGACCCAGCATACCTCTTGTATACGTCAGGCTCTACAGGCAAGCCGAAGGGTGTTGTTATTAGCCATAGGGCGTTCGCAAATTACTCGTTTTGGGCTTCAGATTTCTACAAGTTAAACGAAGGTACTGGAGTGGTTCTGCATGGGAGTATCAGTTTCGATGCGACTTTGACTAGCATTTTTCCGCCGTTGCTCAGTGCGCAAAGTATTATCGTGGCTGACCAGACAGGCGATCCTGTTAAGAGCCTTGCAGATCTGATTGGCCAGCGGCGAGATTTGACGATGATCAAACTCACGCCAGCACACCTGGAACTACTTAATTCTGCGCTATCTAACAACATACCCCGGCAGAGTGTCCGGGTGCTGATCCTTGGGGGCGAAGCCTTAAAATCGACTTCTGTGACACCTTGGATTCAGGCAGGAGTTAAGACTAGAGTGATCAACGAATATGGTCCAACGGAAACGGTCGTTGGTTGCTGTGTTTACGAAATGCCATTGACTGAGGTTGATGAGAAGGCTGTCCCAATCGGTCGACCAATCCAAAATACCGCGTTGCGGGTGGTCGATTCAGTAGGAAACCTTTTACCAATCGGAGTTCCCGGAGAGCTATTTGTTTCTGGAGCAGGAGTCGCAGAGGGGTATCTCAATCAGCCAGACCTTACGGAGGAGCGCTTTGTTTCATTCCCCGATTACAGGACAGGCCAAACAGAGGATGCACCTTTAGTCAGGGGCTACCTCACGGGAGACCGCGTCCGTTGGGGAGTGAGCGGCATTCTCCATTACCTCGGCCGGGAAGATGATCAGATTCAATTGAGGGGGTTCCGGATCGAGCCTGAAGAAATTGAAAATGCGATCAATCAGTTGCCGGGTGTCTGTCAATCGGCCGTAACCGTCCACAATTTCAGTGCAGAAGACGCGCGACTAATTGCCTACCTGGTTACAGAATTGAATTTGCCAATCGATGCCTCGGAGATTCGTCGTGGTTTAATGGGTTTGCTACCAGCTTATATGGTTCCGGCAATATTTCGTCAATTGGAGAGTTTGCCCATCAATACTAATGGCAAACTCGACAGGCGAGCCTTGGGAGCGATTTGTGAGGATCAGGACGATAGGCAAGAACCCTCCCAAGCAGTGAGTTCTATAGAACAGGCGCTGCTGGAAGTGTGGGCAAGTTTACTGCGGACTAAGTTTGTTCCTGTTAATACTAATTTCTTTGATTTGGGTGGTCATTCGCTGCTCGTAATTAAGATGGTGGAATGCATCGAGACAAAACTGTCTGTACAGATTAACCCAATAGACATCTATCAGTCCCCGACGATCTCGCTGCTCGCAGATTTGATCAAGAGCAAAATGGCGCTAACAGGGGCCGTTGAGAAAAATCCAGGACACTCTAGGCGAGGAGAGGCATCAAGGATAAGGCGTAATCGGGGTCTGGGCTCAACTCCCCGACGGCCAGTGAAATGACAGCGACAGATGAGGAGGATCAAAGTGGTACCCGTATCGCCATTGTCGGTATGGCGGTGCGAATCCCGAACGCTGATAGTCTTGAAAAATTTTGGAGCATTCTGGAGGCTGGGAGAGAGCAAATCAGCCGTTTTACAGAGGAGCAACTTCGGGCTGCAGGTGTTGCCCCCGACAGCGTAACGAACGGGTCTAGGGTAGCTGCCTTTGGTGCACTTGAGAACGCGGATCTTTTCGATGCTGATTTTTTCGGATTCACGCCCCGGGAGGCCGAAATTTTGGACCCGCAGCACCGGATTTTTTTAGAAACCGCATGGAGTGCTCTTGAGGACAGCGGAACTGATCCCGGCCAGTTTGAAGGGAGAATAGGTGTTTTTGGTGGGGTTGGACTTAACGCCTATTTAATCCACAACCTTCTCGGGAATCAGGATCTAATTGACACTGTTGGAGCCTGGTCGATCAATCTGGGTAACGACAAGGATTTTGTTCCTAGTCGGGTGGCGTACAAGCTGGATCTGCAGGGACCCGCGGTTGCAGTGAATACTGCTTGCTCCACCTCGTTAGTGTCGATTGTTCTGGGGTCCCAGAGTCTGCAATCCTATCAGTCCGACATGGCTATTTGTGGAGGGTGTTCTATACATCTGCCACAGGACCAGGGATATGACTATCACCAGGGCGGAATTCTCTCGCCTGATGGTCGGTGCCGGCCTTTTGATCGCCAAGCAGCCGGGACCTACGATGCGAACGGTGCTGCCGTTGTGGCTTTGAAACGGTTAGATGATGCGTTGTCCGAAGGCGATAGGATTTACTCGATTATTTCCGGGTATGGGGTTAACAATGATGGCTCACTCAAAGCCGGTTTTACAGCGCCAAGCGTTGATGGCCAGTCAGAAGTGATCCGAGATGCACTTGAGATGGCACAAATAACGCCTGAGGATATTGGATTTGTTGAGGCTCATGGTACCGGAACGCAGTTGGGAGATGAGATAGAGCTTAAGGCTTTGAATGATGTATTTGGCGGGGCATCCAATGATAGTCGCCGTTATCTCGGTTCCTTGAAGAGCAATTTCGGTCATCTTGATACCGCAGCCGGCGGCGCGGGTGTGATTAAGGCATCTCTGGCGCTTAGTTCTGGAACCATTCCTCCAACAGCATCAGTGACTGATCCAGTTGAGTCTCTTATATTGGGGAAGCCACCGTTTATTGTTAATTCAAGCCCTGTTCCATTTCCTACTCCTCCGGGAAAGCCAAGACGCGCCGGGGTCAGCTCATTCGGCATTGGCGGCACCAATGCACACCTCATACTTGAGGAGCCCCCATTCGGTGGGGGACATAAAACGACCCGATCAAATTTTATCGTACCAGTGTCGGCGGTCGATAAAGATCGTTTGGACACCCTTCGGGGTCAATTCGAACTCCAGTTAGGGGCAAACCTATCGGAGGCGGCAAATATTGCCTACACCGCACAGCGAGGCCGTAAGGGGTTCTCTCAACGTGGATTTTTTATCATCTCACCCAGTGGAGCTGAAAATCCACGTCATCGCTGGCGCCAAGTTGAATCACCGGTTCTTGATGATTTTCGACCCAACGTCGTTTTTCTGTTAGGTGGGCAAGACACTTTTGATTCACAGGTTATTGAGGCACTGTTTAGTACTGAGCCTGAGTTCCAAAGCCAATACCTGAAAGTCACACAAAGACTCAAACAACTAGGCCTAGATGATGCCAGTTTGGTGGTGGATCCGCTAGAGTTCAAGAAAGCGACAAACCCGGGCTCGGGTACGTTAGCACTATTTTGTGCGCAATATGCGATTTGCCGTATGTGGGAGGCCTGGGGAATTACTCCATCGGCTATGCTTGGGGTGAGCTTGGGGGAATATGTCGCCGCTGTTTTAACCGGTGTGATTTCTCTTGATGATGGTTTGCGCATTGTCGCCCAGGCCGATCGCTTCGCGGTGAATTATCCGATGGGCCAAACGGCGGCAGTAGGTTGTGGCGCAGAGTCGCTTCGTAAACGACTCCCCTCGAACGTCTATCTTGCGGTATCGGCATCGCCGGCTCAATCAATCCTATCTGGGTCACCCCAGGTCCTTGAAGGTTTTTGCAATCAACTGAAATCAGAGGGGCTGGCTGTTCATCCAAACGGGGCTAATGTGCCCTTTCATTCGCCTCTGATGAGAGAGTGGGTCGATAGTTTGGCACCGATGTTGGACAACATTGGTTTTGATGTCGCCCGGACCCCTTACGTGTCGTGCGTAACTGGAAACTGGGTTACCGATTCCGACGTTGCCGATCCGGCTCATTATCGAAAGATATTTGAAACAGAGGCGCGACTGGAAGATAGCATTGTAGCCTTAAAAAATCGCTTTCCGGTCGAGCGTACTATATTCCTTGAAGCAGGAATTGGCTCGTCAATAGGGTCATTTATTCGACAGGCGCCAAGTACGGAAGAACGTCTCGGCATGTTCTCAACCGCACCTGAAACGTGGCGGCTGGATGCTGGTCGATATCCTCAAGCCCTCAGTGATCATCTGCTTTCAACGCTTGGAGATTTGTGGGCTCTTAATGCAGGTGTAGATTGGCTGGGTTTTTCCCGAGCCGAAAGACTCACTAAGGTATCAATTCCACACCACCCGTTCAGTAAAGAAAGTTACTGGGTATCGTCCCGTGAGGTCCAGGCAAATCATGCAATCCGGGATGACGCGACAAAAAAACTACCTATTGAGCGATGGTTTCATGTGCCGTATTGGAAGCCCAATGTTGTCAAGCACCATGAACCGAATAAAAAACAGTTCTGGGTTCTTTTTGGAGATTCCCCTCTTTTGGAGGTCATCTCTAGTTTCTTAACGGATAAAGGAGTTCGATGGGAGAATATTTCTGACCCTGGTTCCAAGTTGCTGGATGGAAAAGTGGATACGTTCGACCTAGACAGTTCTGATGCATGGGATCAACTTTTTTCGGTAATGGGGGTAAAGATTCCGAAACCGGATTATTTTGTTTATTGCCCAGCACTGAACAGTATGGAGAAGGCCTCCTCCTTTGATGGAAGGGACCTACGACCGTTGATTTTTCTAGGACGTCAGTTGGGAGCGAATTATTTCCAGGAGGAGGTTACTCTGGCAGTTGCGTTTGAGTCGGGTGATGATCGGGTTTCTGGGGCAGTCGGCGATGTGTTTCTTGGACCTGTGCGGGTTTTGCCTCAGGAATTCCGAAATATCAGCACTGGTCTGATACAAGTTGACGAACCGATTGGAGTGCCTGTCCCTGACCTGGGTAGTTTTCTGGTTTCAGACATTATTGGTCTGAGCGGTTCCGCCCGTTACCTGCGCACAGGTCGAGTACGATTTGACGAGGCATATTCCCCAATTTCTTTGCCCCCCCCAGATGGCCTGCCTTCGCTATTGCGGCAAAAGGGGTCCTATTTGATCACCGGTGGCCTGGGCCATATCGGTATGACAATTGCTCGGCATCTTCTTTCGACAGCTGATGCGAACATCGTGCTGACGACACGTGGGCGGGATCTTCCGCAGGGCCAGTCAGATTTAGTAAATCAGTATCCCGGGAAGGTATTAATAGTCCGTGCCCGAGCAGAAAACTCCGCTGAAATGGCACAGGCGGTAGCAGTTCTTGAAGAAAAATTCGGGCGACTCGATGGCGTAATCCATGCAGCCGGACTGGTAGGGGATCAATCTTTCCTAACGATCGGCGAGGCGCCGGTCGGGTCCCACCTTGATCAGTTCCCAGGCAAGGTAGGTGGTGTCGAAGTAATTGAGCGCCTTTTGGAAACTCGTAATCCGGATTTCGTTTTCCTTTGTTCGTCTCTTTCTCCCGCGCTCGGAGGCCTAGGGTTTGCGGCTTATGCTTCGGCTAATGCAATGCTTGACCGTTATGCAGACCAACACGCTGCCCAAAACGCTCCAATCTGGGTGGGCATTAACTGGGAGGGTTGGCAGAGTCCTGACGCTATTGATTCTGGCCTTGGAGATTCAGATATTTTGGAAAAAGAGTTGACACCGGAAGAAGGTTGCGCAGTTTTTGATCGAATAGCCAATCAAGCTAATTTCCCTCGGATTCTTGTATCGACCTCCGACTTTGAGCAAAGACGAAGTACATGGGTGCATGCGGCCACACTGCCATCGGCCTCTTTCGAGGATGTTCAGATGCACCCTCGCCCGGAAATTCTTGGTCGGGCGGTTGCTGGAGATAGTGACACCGAGAAAAGGCTGATAGGTATCTGGGAGCGCCTGCTTGGGATTGCTCCTCTGGGAACGACCGATAATTTCTTTGAACTGGGTGGGAATTCACTGATTCTCACCCAGTTTGTGGCCAGTGCGAGGCAGGAGTTTTCCGTGGACCTCCCGTTGGTAGCGCTTTTTGAGAGTCCCAGAATTGACGTCATTGCGACGACGATTGATCACGCGTCGCCTGAGCGCGCGCCTGTTTCGGGCTCACGGCAGCGCGGTGTTATCTAAGTCGCTAATGCTAGCCACTCGGCCACTCGTATGAGCAGTACAGCGACACTCCTCGCGATGCTCAAGCAGCGCGACATTCGTCTTTCATTAGTGGAGGATCAACTCCAATATGATGCGCCAGACGGCGCCATGTCGGAGTCTTTGATCGAAGAAGTCCGAAAACGCAAAAGTGAACTTATTGAACACCTGTCGGGGAACATAGACCAGGCTCCTTTTAGCCAATCTCCATTGGTCTGTCGAGCAAGCGGTGCGACTGTTCCACTCTCAAGTGATCAACGTCGATTGTGGTTTCTTGACTTGCTCGAGCGTGGAAATTCCTATGCCTACAACATGCCACCTGTAGTTTTAAAGCTAACCGGTGTTCTTGATACTAAGGCTTTGGAAAATGCATTCTCCGAAATGGTTCGCAGGCATGAAGTATTGCGAACTTCATTCGACAGTGACGACACGGGGCCGTTTCAAGTTGTACATCCACATTATCAGGTGCGGATACCAATAGAAGACACTGTGGGCAAGGACTACGAGACAAAGGTACATGATGAAGCCTCTTACCCTTTTTCACTTGCGAGCGGGGAACCACTTTTTCGTGTCCGTTTGTTCCGAGTCGACGTTGAGGAGTATGTATTCTGCTTGACGATCCATCACATCGTATGTGACGGCTGGAGCATCGGTATTCTCGTCAGAGAGTTATCGAACCTCTATTCTGCAATGGTCGTTGGTAAGGTACTGGTCTTACCTGAGTTGCCGGTTCAATACGGTGACTTTTCGATTTGGCAGGAGTCGCAACTTAAGCCACCTGGTTTCGATGCGGCACGTAGGTTCTGGCGTGATGCGCTTAGAGAACTGCCAAGGTCTCTTGACCTTCCAACAGACCTTGTTCGGCAAGGCGCGCCTGATTTCCGTGGGGTAACGGAGTATCACCTTCTGCCTGGTTCGTTGACAAATAGGATCAAACAATATTGTACGTCGCACCATCTTACAGAATTCATGCTTCTCTTGACGGCATTTTATTTGCTTCTGGTGAGATTCACTGGAAACAGGGATATCGTTGTTGGCACACCGGTATCAGTAAGGCCCGATCCATTACTGGAACAACTTATTGGGCTTTTCCTTAATACCGTACCGATACGGATAGATATCTCCAACCAGGAGTCGACAAGCTCGATTACACAGATCGTAAAACAAGCCTTTCTAAACGCATTTGAGTACCGAGAGCTTCCGCTCGAGGAGATCATCCGAGAGGCAACCATTGATAGAGGTATTGGCCAGTCAACATTATTTCGCACATTGTTTGCTCTGCAGAACGCACCACTAAATGAGGTTCAACTTGAGAAGCTCAAAATCTCGCCACTGCCTACCGTTAATGTCAATTCAGTTCTCGATTTAGTGATGTCCATTGAGGAGAATGGCAATGGATTTGAGATCAAACTTCGTGGGGCAAGCCAGCTATTTGAGCGAGTAACCCTGAAAATGCTTGTTCAGCAATACGAACAGATAGTTGAGGGACTTCTTGGCGGGTCGACGTTGGTAGATAACCTTGGGGTCAAGCCATCCGCCTTTCCTGCAAACGCAGCGGTAGGACAGCAGCATTTTTATATCGACGAATCTATCTTTGGTAGGTTAAGAACAATAGCGGGGAAAGACCCTGACAAGGTAGCGCTAATTTCGGGAGATGTTCGACTATCATATCGAAAGCTCCTTAGCCAAGTTGAGCATCTCAGCCACACGATAGCCCCCTATGTAGCAGAACCCGGGACGCCTATCGCTATTTTTGCCTCTCGCACGGCTGACCTAGTCGTATCAATTCTAGCTGTCCTAAGAGCAGGTGGTGCCTATGTTCCGCTCGACCCGGACAGTCCATCTGATCGAATCGGGTTTATTCTTAAAGATTCTGGGGCCACGGCAGTTGTGATCGACCGTCATGCAGGCGCCTTGCCAGACGTACCTCAAGATATCCACCAAATTGATCTAGTTAATGTGTCAATCAATGCCTGTGAGACAGCGATCAAAAAATTGCCGCCTCAGCCTGAAGATATTGCATATGTAATTTATACATCTGGCTCAACTGGAGAGCCAAAAGGGGTGCGGGTTAGTCACTCGAATGTGTTGCGGTTAATCGACTCGACGTCGGGCTTGTTCGACTTTAACTCTAAAGATGTTTGGACTTTGTTTCATTCGCCAGCGTTTGATTTTTCAGTTTGGGAGATTTTTGGCGCCTTACTAAACGGTGCCTGCCTGCTCGTTGTTCCTTGGGCCACTAGTCGAGATCCAGCTCGCTTCTATCGTTTTGTATTAGATAATCAAGTGACAGTCCTTAATCAAACGCCATCTGCATTTAAGTTATTCGAAAACCAGGATACTAGATCCACGGCAGACCTCGCACTCAGATGGATTATTTTCGGTGGGGAGGCGCTAAATTTCAATTCAGTCTTGGGATGGTCAAAACGCCATGGATTGAATTCGCCTGGGCTCGTCAATATGTATGGCATTACCGAGACTACAGTCCACACGACCTATCGGCGTATTGTTTCCGATGACTTGGACAGTCCTCGCAAAAGCCGAATAGGTAGACCGCTTCCCGATTTAGGCATCGTGATCGTTGATCGGCAAATGAACCCCGTCAGCCGTGGTGCAATTGGCGAGATCGTAGTCAGTGGGGCAGGGGTTTCCCATGGCTATCATGCTCGGCCCGAGCTCAATGCTGAAAAATTTCCCCTAGCATCGGAATTTCCCTCTTTAGTTGGGTTGGGTATTTCGGGGCGGATTTACCGCTCAGGAGACTTAGGCCGATGGACCGCGGCCGATGACCTTGAGTACTGTGGTCGGTTGGATGACCAGATCAAGATACATGGATACCGGCTCGAACCTGGCGAGATAGAGGCAGTGATCAAAACCAATCCGGAAGTAAAAGATGTACTGGTCACGACTTTCGAAGATCGGCAGGAAATCAGTTCCTTAGTAGCCTACTTAGTCTGGCAAGGGGATGCGGAAGGGGATCTCGGTCAGATTAAACGCTTACTACTTTCTAAATTGCCAAGATATATGTGCCCGAGTAAATTCCTCGTTCTAAAGGAATTTCCTTTGAATATCAATGGCAAAATTGATCGAGGCGCCCTTCCTTTTCCGGATGAGGCTGCCCCTCAGGTCGAAACCGGCGAAGAGTTGCTGCCGAACGAGTTGGATCATCAGCGAATCGTGCGCAAGGCGTGGATCGATGTGATCGGTATAGATGCCATTAATTCGGGAGATAACTTTTTTGAGCTTGGCGGGGACTCCGTTCGTGCAGCTCTGGTGGTGAATATTTTGCAAGAAGCGTTTGAGGAGGTTTTATATGTTGCGGGCATATTCGAGCACCCGGTCTTGCAAGACTATTGTGAACACCTTGAGACCGAATATGAAATCGCGAAGCCGAAGCCTAGAAAAAGTGTTGGTGTTCAAAGTAAAGATTTTGAGAAGTTCGACAAGATTGCCAGATCCGTATGCTCAAGTGTTGCAGTCGGATCTACGAAGAATCCGCGCGCGATCTTCATTTTATCGCCGCCGCGGTCGGGGTCAACACTTCTGCGAGTTCTCCTCGGCGGGCATCCAGGGTTATTTTCGCCGCCCGAACTCGAACTGCTTCGCTTTGGGACCATAAAGGAACGTGCCAATGAATTTTCGGGACCCATATCGTTTTATCTTGAGGGCTTGATTCGCGCCCTTATGGAGTTGAATCATTGGTCAGTCGAACAGGCTACTGAAAGGGTTAAACAACTCGAGGCAGACGGGTGCAGTGCGCAGCAAATGTTCCAACACTTGCAGGAAATGGCCAAAGGCCGAATTCTGGTAGATAAAACCCCCTCCTACAGTTTAGATATCAACGCTCTGATGCGGATAGAGCAGATGTTTGAACAACCGCTGTACATTCATTTGTATCGGCACCCCTGTGGAATGATTCGGTCTTTCGTAAACGCACACCTAGATCAAATATTTTTCCGTCACGACCATTGTCTTGAGGCTTCCGCATTAGGTGAACTTATTTGGAACCGGAGCCATCAAAATATACGCAAGACGCTTCATAATATTCCGAGCACTCGGAAGATTTTGGTTAATTTTGAGGCTTTGACTCGACAAACCAGGCATGAGCTTGAGCGGGTTTGTGAGTTTCTTGATCTACCCTTTGATCAGAGAATGCTCGACCTTTACAGCGATTCCTCGGGCCGCATGACCGATGGAGTAAGGCAAGAATCACGCATGATCGGTGATGTACGTTTCCATCAGCATAAGAAGATAGAAGAAGATGTCGGCAGCGCTTGGGAAGACCAGATGCGTTTCGAGGAGTTGTCAGAAGATACTCAGCATGTTTGGTCTAATCTGAGGTCTTCGGAAGGGGAGAAGCTTCCAGATTCTAATGAGGATCTTGGCGGATGCTCCCAAACTAGCTGGCATCCGTCGTTATCTCAAGAGCGAATATGGTTTCTCGATCAGCTAGACGACTCTTCGCGGGCCTATACGATTCCTGGCGCGATGATGCTCGATGGGGCTCTGAATGAAACAGCATTCAACAATGCTGTACTCAGACTTACAGAGCGGCATGTTGTTCTAAATAGTAGGTTCATGAAAGTTGAGGGAGAGGTGCGTGTCGATGTGAGTCAAAGCCATCAGGGTGTTACCTGGGGTGATGTTTCTAAAGTAGAACGCACAGACCGGGAGGAGGCGATCTCAGCGTTTGTGTCAGAGAACGCAAAGCATCAATTCGACCTCAGCCAAGGTGGGTTGTTTAGGGTTGAAATAGTCAGAGTTGATGAACGTAGATTTTTGTTGTTAGTAAACCTCCACCACATCGTTTGTGATGGATGGTCCTTAGATATTCTGTTTTCAGAGTTGAGCGCTCTTTACAATGCCGAAGTCGACGGGTGTCGGGATGGACTGAGCCCGTTATCCGTGTCTTTTGGAGATTACGCTAACTGGCAAAGAGAGCAGGCGACCAATAACAGGGTTAAAAAGCAGCTTACCTATTGGCGCGAGCAGTTATCGGGCCTTCCCCCAGCGCTAGAACTGCCAACAGACTTCCTAAGAAAATCAGTCCAGACTTTTAACGGCGACCGGGTGCAAGTTTCTCTTGATACAGAGGTTTCAAACAATATCCGCAAGTACTGCAATGATCGAGGTTGTACGGTGTTTATGTATTTGCTTGCTAACTTTGCCCTGTTACTTGGCAGGATCACTGGATCGGAAGACATCCCGATAGGGACACCCACATCGGCCCGACCAAGAAAGGAATTTGAAGGTTTAGTTGGATTTTTTGCGAATACGCTGGTTCTTCGATTGCGGCTTGGGCAGGTTGGTTTTGATGAGGTTCTCGCTGCAACACGCCAGACCTGCCTCGACGCATTGTCTAACCAGGACATCTCCTTTGAGCAATTGGTTTCTGCAGTCCAGCCAGATCGCAATCTCAGTGTTTCTCCGATTTTCCAAGTGATGTTTTCTTTGCAACGCAAGTCATCAACTACATTGAGATTCTCAACAATAAAAGCGACCCCTATCGAAACCTCTATTGATTCAACGAAATATGATCTTAGCCTCCTTCTTGAAGACCACGACTCTACGATAAAGGGCTGCTTCGAGTTTAATCGGGATCTTTTTGCTAACCAACGGATAGAGTTTCTTAGCGATCAGTTTGTCAACTTGGTCAAAAGAAATCTTTGCCACGAATCCACGATTAGCACGTCGGTGAATTATTACGGGGCTGCTGAGAATGCCTTCCTAGCGCGATTTGGACAAGGCAAAGTGACTACGATGCCTGTTCCGCAGCTTGTAGGGCAATGGATAGATATTGGAATAAAACGGAGTCCTGGGGATGCGGTCGCGGTTCGATTCCAGGGGCAGAGCCTAACTTATACAGAGCTCGGGCTCGAAGTTGAAACTGCAGCCTTGTGTCTGAGGAATCTTGGTATCGGTGCTGGAGATCGTGTCGGCGTATGTTACCGAAGAGATCTGCACCTAGTTCCCTGGTTGCTTGGTATTTTGAATATTGGGGCATGTTACGTTCCGCTTGATCCCGCGCTGCCAGATGAGCGGTTGGATTTTATCTTGGTCGATTCGGACCTTTCCAAGGTACTATGCAGTGAAGAATATGCAGGGCGAAGCTGTTTCAAGGAGATAACAACTTTCCATCGCGAACTGAGCGGAGCCCAGGACAAGGCATCAAGAAGCGTTGCTACGGATGTATCAGAGCAAAGTGCGGCCTATATTTGCTACACCTCGGGCTCTACTGGGATACCAAAGGGAGTGCCGGTTAGCCATCGATCAGTTGTTAATCTTCTCACTGCAATGCAGAAGCTGCTGCGCTTGACGCCCAGTGATAAATGGGTTGCGATTACGACACTCTCGTTTGACATCCATGTGCCAGAATTACTGTTGCCTTTGGGCGTTGGTGGGCAGGTCTGCCTCGCGAGTGAATCGGAAGCCCGTGACCCGAGGCAATTGATAAATCTCCTCGCGACCCATAAGGCTACAGTGCTCCAGGCAACGCCCTCCACTTGGCACAGTATTGAGGTCGCAGGTTGGGAGGGAGAACCAGGACTTAGGGCATTATCCGGCGGGGAGGCCTTGTCCCGGGACCTCGCAACAAGTCTCCTGCCCAAAGTGGACTCCCTCTGGAATATGTATGGTCCAACCGAGACGACCGTCTGGTCAAGTGCGCAACAGGTGACAAAAGAAGAACTTTTGATACGAAATTCGGTCGCGATTGGTCGCCCCCTTTTAAATACCACATTCTATGTCGTCGACAAGACCCGGCGGGCGCTACCAGTCGGTGCTTGGGGGGAGTTGGCGATAGGTGGAGAGGGAGTCTGCGATGGGTATCTTAACCGCCCGGATCTCGCCGTAGGCCGTTTTGTGACTCTGCCTGATTTTGATAGTCAATCGCGTGCTTATCTAACGGGGGACCGCGTGCGGCTGACCGAGTCAGGTATCTTTGAAGTCTCCGGCCGTTTTGACAACCAGATCAAAGTTCGTGGTGTGCGGGTCGAGCCCGAGGAGATAGAGGCCGTATTGGAAAAACACCCGGAAGTTCTTCGGGCTGTTGTCGTGCTGAAAGAACTAACCCAAAACGAGAAAATCTTGATTGGCGTGATAGCAGTGGAACCGCCTCATCGAAAAAGTGTAACTCAAGAGGTCCTTCGATTTGCTGAGAAAATTCTGCCGGCCACAATGGTTCCTGGTCGGTTGGTATGCCTAGAGGAACTCCCAATAACGCCTAACGGCAAAGTAGATCGTGGACGTATCCTGCCGATCCTCGATCAGGATGAGGCGGATCTTATCGACGATCCTTCGATAGAGACGAACATCGCAACTGTGGGAAGAGATGTTATTGAGTTAAAACTCGTAAGCCTATGGCGCAAATACCTTGGTGTTCCGAATATCCGTGTGGATGACAATTTTTTCAGTGTTGGGGGGCATTCTCTTCTCGCGGTGCGACTCATTGCGGCTGTTGAAAAAGAATTTAAGCAACAGTTACCTCTTGCGGCACTGTTTGAAATGCCGACAGTCAGACTTATGGCGGAGAAATTGCGGGCCGATGGTGGTATGAGTGAATTGTGGTCCAGACCAATTGAGCTACGCACGGGATCGGAACACCTAACATTGTTTTTGGTGCCCGGTGCGGGTGGCAATGTGCTTTACTTTCAGGAATTGGCGAAAAATTGCCCGGTAGGAGTTCGGGTAGTTGCGCTGCAACCTCCCGGGCTAGATGGTGTACACCCCCCAGTTGGTACTATAGAAGGCCTAGCCGATCTATTTCTCGACCAGATCCAAGAACAACTCCATGAAGAGATGGATAAAGTGGTCGTGATAGGCCATTCCTTTGGCGGCTTGGTTGCCTACGAGATGGCGTGTCGTGCACACACTAAATCTATGGTGATCGATTCTCTATTCATTATAGATACAGCAGCCCCGAATTTAGCCGAATCTACTGGTCGGGATTGGTCTCACGAGGAGTGGATTTGCCATTTAAGTCAAATTGCGGGCTACATGTTTGATGTGGATGTAGAAGTATTTCAACAGGAGGTTGCAGGGCTTAATGACATTTCGCAGATAGAAGTGTTCCATCATAAGTTGGTTGATGCAGGGGTAATCGCTGTTGGGGTGAGCGCACAATTTGTATCAGGCCTTGTCAACGTTTACCGATCGAATCTATGCGCCGAACCACCTCAGGGCCTTTTGCCGAATGAGGATATGGCTCCAACAATCATTAGGTCACTACAAGAGCAACCCGGTCATTTGAGTGACGAGACCAGCCGACGAAATAGATTGCACGGTGATCTTGGTTGGGAGGAATATCTAGGCTATCCTGTAAAGGTAATAGATGCACCCGGTGATCACTTGACTATGCTGCAGGACAGTAATGCCGGAGTATTAGCTAAGATAATTTGTGGTAAAGTATTCTAAATTTAAAATTTCTTATAGGACTAAAATGATGCGAAACTACGCGCTCTCCCTTCTTTTCACGTTGCTCGGATTATTCTCGGCAGTAGTTCAGGCCGCTCAGGTCGCCGATAAGAATTTTCATCCTCAAGTTGCAACTCCTGCATTTTCGAAAGGGAGTGGGCCTGTCGTTGCGGTCGATGCCGCTCATGCGAATTTCCATACGTGCGAGGGTCGCTACATTGCATTTTGTGAGTTACTGGGCAATGACGGTTATCGCATCAAAACAAACAACGACTCATTTTCAATGGAAAACCTGAATACTATCGATTTACTGGTTATTGCCAATGCATTAAACAAGAAGAATATCGATCCTAAACAGAATTGGGCCACGCCCATTCTCCCGGCATTTACCGAAAAGGAGACACAGAATCTAGTAAAATGGGTTAAGTCGGGGGGCGCACTGCTTGTTATTGCTGATCACATGCCCTTTCCCGGTGCGGTAAGTGATCTTGGCCTCAAGTTTGGGGTTAACTGGGGTAACAGTTACGCTTTTGCGGCCGACACGCAGATTGTCGAGGCAGCTAAGAAGAATACCCTGTCAGTGATTAAGGGTCCGGATGCCAACATGATGACCTTCGATTTGAAAGGTCTTAACTCAACCGGGGTGCAGGCATACCCCCATCCAATTTTTCATGGCCGTAACCCAACAGAGAACGTCCCATTTATCACCACGTTCACCGGCTCGGCATTTACACTTCTTCCGGGTTCTCAAGTGAACCCCCTAATGGGTCTTGGCGAGGGCACGTTGCTTATGTTTCCGCTTAAATCTCAAGAGCAGTCGCTGATGACGCCACGAGGTCCCGGGGCCGGCACACTCCAAGGAGGCGTGTTGGAATTTGGTAAAGGCCGGGTAGCGATAATGGGGGAGGCGTCCATGTTCTCAGCCCAGATCGCAGACTACATCTCCCCAGGCTTCAAAATGGGCATGAATAATACTGAGCACGCACCTCACAATGTCCAGTTCGCGTTAAACCTGACCCACTGGCTAACGAAGATAAATAATTGATTGATACATTTGTTAAGGAGCTTAAGACATAGTGGAAAAAGAGCCGAGTGTAAATGAGAGCGAAAACAAGTCGGTTGTCGAACGTATTCAGCGCCTCGAGAAGACTACCAAGATAATGCTTGGCTTGGCTGTGGGAGCTGTAGCTATCAGTGTAGTGGGTGCTGCGTTGTTACCGCTGAAGCTCAAGGTGGCACTGCCGAAATTGGGGATAAAGGTTCTCTCTTAGGCTCACATCGTTGTGTGCAGGTTGTTTGGCCGCGGGCCCGTCAAGGTAAATGATGATTAACTGCCTGGGCTAGTGGCCTAGCCTGGCGAGTGAGGACGGCCAGCGCCTTGTAATGAAGTAAAGCGGGAGAGGGTTTTTCGCCTTTAGTGTATTGCAGAACTACTGAAAGCTGATTTTTCCTGGCGGAAAAAACAAGTGTCATCCGCAGCGTTCGAATATTTAAAAATATTCTGTCTTTGGCGCGACTGCCCCCGCGGAAGTTGAAGTTAATCTGACATTCCACTTCACCAGACCGACTGCCTACAGTGGAGTCGATTTTAGCGTCGAGTTCAATTGGGACCAAAGAAGTAAACGCAGCTTTTACAGATGTTGGTTCGACCGCTATCTTTTGAAGACGTATAAATTTCGGCAGATCAGGCGTGAAAGCCTTAATAAACTTGTCAGGACAGCTGAAAAGGGTTACGACATCTGAGCTTTTTGGCTGCTTTGATAGTTGATAGGTTTTTTGCGCTATTTTTATCAAATTTCGGTCACACCCTTATAACATCAGGCGGCTGTTGCTGTGAACGTAGCGTCTAGTTTGGCAAAGCCTTGCAACTGGAAAACAAATTTAGATGAAACTGTATTGCTACATATTACTGTAACTCGGCCCACCGCCGCCCTCGGGAGTTACCCAGGTGATGTTCTGGCTGGGATCCTTGATATCGCAGGTCTTGCAGTGGATACAGTTCTGGGCGTTTATCTGGAAGCGCTGGTCTAGGCCTTCGTTGACGATTTCGTAGACCCCCGCCGGGCAGTAGCGTTGGGCCGGCTCGGCCCAACGAGGCAGATTAACTTTAAGCGGAAGATCGGCATCGGCAAGATGCAGGTGCACCGGTTGGTCTTCGTCGTGATTGGTATTGGTCAGGAAAACCGAGGAATTTTTGTCAAAGGTCAGCACTCCGTCAGGCTTGGGGTAATTGATCGGTGTAGCGTTATCGACCTCATTGAGAGAGTTGTGATCGACCGTGTTGTCTTTTAGTGTGAAAGGTAATTTGCCACGCAGCCAGTTCTGATCAACATAATTGAACGCGCCACCCAAATACGGGCCAAACTTGTGCAAGGCTGGCCCGAAATTACGTGCCGATTTCAATTCCGGATACAGCCATGAGCAGCGCATGTGCGAGTCGTAGTGGGTGTGATCTTTGCCTCCCGGGTCTCCCTCGAGCAATACCTCGATGATAGTATCGGCGGCCAGCATGCCGGATTTCATAGCGGTATGGGTACCTTTGATTTTTGAGAAGTTGAGTGTGCCAGCATCACAACCCACCAGAAAGGCACCAGGGAGCGACATTTTGGGCAGTGAGTTAAGCCCTCCCTTGGTAATTGCCCGTGCGCCGTACGACAGCCGTTCAGCACCAGCCAGAGTAGGTGCAATCTTCGGGTGTGTCTTAAATCGCTGCAGCTCATCGAAGGGGCTAAGGTAGGGGTTGTCGTAGTTCAGATCGACGATAAGCCCCAGCGCGACCTGACGATCTTCCAGATGGTACAAAAAGGCACCGCCGGATGCGTGGTTTTCCGACAACGGCCAGCCGGCCCCATGCACGACCAACCCAGGCTCGTGACAGGCCGCATCCACTTGCCACAATTCTTTAAGGCCAATGCCGTAGTGCTGCGGTGATTTTTCATGATCCAGCGCATACTGGCGGATTAGCTGTTTTCCAAGATGACCTCGACAGCCCTCAGCGAACACCGTGTACTTGGCATGCAGTTCCATACCGGCCTCGTAGGCGGTTTTATGTTCACCATTTTTAGCGACACCCATCTCACCGGTGGCCACTCCCTTTACTGCGCCGGTGTCATTGAAAAGTACCTCGCTGGCGGGAAAGCCCGGATAGATATCGACCCCTAAAGATTCAGCTTGCTCGCCGAGCCAACGCACCACCTGAGCCAGGCTGACAATATAGTTACCTTGGTTATGCATGGTGCGTGGTGCGAGAGCATTCGGAATCTTGACGGCTTTTTGAGGCCCCGTGAAAAAATAGATCTCATCGCGGGTCACCGGGGTATTCAGCGGGGCGCCGCGCTCTGCCCAGTCCGGAAACAGCTCGTTCAGTGCTGTGGGCTCTATTACTGCACCGGAGAGAATGTGATCGCCAACTGCGGCCGCTTTTTCAAGTACCACCACACTGAGTTCTAACTCATGTTGTTGGGAAAGTTGCATCAATCGGCAGGCGGCGGAAAGGCCGGCCGGGCCGGCGCCAACGATAACAACGTCGACCTCCATGGATTCTCG
>Ga0209041_1000097_pt1 | contig 72763 bp, 67 predicted proteins | sample SaaInlV_100m_DNA_4_FD_184647 | JGI IMG/M metagenome (GOLD analysis project Ga0209041, IMG submission 184647) | Marine microbial communities from expanding oxygen minimum zones in the Saanich Inlet - SI037_S2LV_100m_DNA (SPAdes) (version 2) | ecosystem: Environmental > Aquatic > Marine >... | reverse complement strand
TCTAATTGATAAACCTCAACATCTGAATTAATTCCTGAAGCTACATCATTTGCAGCCTTTTCATTTTTAAAATAAGTAATTGCCACCTTCGCTCCTTCATCTGCAAACTGCTTTGCACATAAGGAACCAATGCCGCCACTCCCCCCAACAATTAACACACATCCATTTTGAAAGTTTATATCTATCATTTAAAAACCTTTTCTATCGCTTTTACATCATTCATTGCTTCACCAAGCTGTGAAGTAAATTGAACAGCATAAACTCCGTTAATTGCTCGATGATCGTAACTTAATGATAACGGTAGAAAGGTTCTAGATTCAAATCCTTTTCCATTAGGCATAACTTGCTCAAAAGTTTTTGATATTCCCAGTATCCCAACTTCAGGAGGATTAATAATCGGAGTAAAGAACTTTCCTCCAATGGCGCCCAATGAGCTAATACTGAATGAGGCCCCTTTGAGATCTGCAATTTGCAGTTTTCTGTTTTTTGCGGCTTCAGCTAAATTAGTAATTTCTGCGGAGATTTCAGTGATAGATTTATCCTGAGAATTTTTAATGTTTGGAACAATTAAACCCTCGGGAGTATCTACTGCAATCCCTAAATTTACATAATTTTTTAAAACTACATGATCTAGATCTTTGCTTAAAGAACTATTCAAAAGTGGAAATTCAAGCAAAACCTGGCTTGTAACTTTGGCAATAAATGCTAGTGGAGAAATTTTAAGTTTATGTTTTGCATTCAACTGTTTTCGTAATTCCATCAATAAAGAAAAATCACATTCATCATGTTGGGTAACATGGGGAATATTAATCCATGAAGTATGAAGATTTGCTAAAGATGTTTTTTGAAATTTTGAGAGTTTAATTTCCTCTACAGATCCCCACTTCGAATAATCAATATCAGGCTGAGTAAACTGAAATTTTTGATTTTCTTTGCCAGATAATTTTTGCTGAACAAAAAGATGTAAATCTTCTTTTAGCACCCTGCTTTTAGGTCCTGAAGGTGAAACGAGAGCAAGATCAATACCAAATTCTCTTGCTAATTTTCTTACTGCAGGCCCAGCATAGATTGATGAGCTAGAACTTTGACTAGCCTGTGACACCTGAACTGAAAAATTTTGATTTGATTTTTTGCTTGTGTCTTCACTTACTACTTCATTTATTTCTTTAGCAGGCTCTGATTCACTAAAATCATCTGGCTCAGAATTAAGCTCATTCTCCTCGACTTCAATTTCTAAAAATGGCGTCCCAGAGTTAACTGTATCTCCGATTGACACTTTTACCGCTAAAACTTTTCCAGCAACAGATGTAGGTATTTCCATTGCAGCCTTATCAGATTCAAGAACAATAATCGGATCTTCAGAACTAACGCTTTCTCCAACTTTTACACAAATTTCAATAACCTCCACATCTTCGGCTTCGCCAAGATCTGGGATATTAAGGACTTGATTCTTCATCAAACCTCCCAAGGATTCGGTTTGTTAGGGTCTATATTTAATTTTTTATATAAATCCCCAACCTTCTTTTTGGTTAGATCTCCTTTTTTAAATAAAGAATAAATTGCTGCCCTTGCAATATTGGTACCGTCAACTTCAAAGAATTCACGTAATTTTTGCCTAGAATCACTTCGGCCATAACCATCGGTCCCTAAAACATAATAAGGAGCTTTAACGAAAGCTCGAATTTGCTCAGGGTAAGCTCGCATATAATCGGTTGCCGCTATAACAGGAACACTTTCATCTGGAAGGCATTTTTCTACATAAGTGATTTTCTGATTTGCGGTTGGGTTAAGTTCATTGAAGCGCTGTTTTTCCATGCCATCCTTTCTGAGCATATTAAAACTTGTTGCACTCCACACATCAGAATCTATACCCAAGGAGCTTAAAATTCCTTGAGCTTTTATTGATTCATTTAAAATCGATCCGGAACCGATCAATGTAATCTGAGGTTTTTTATGAGCATATAGTTTGTAAAGCCCATTAATGATTCCTTCATCGGAGTTCTTTGGTTGCGGTGGCTGGGTGTAATTTTCATTTGTAACAGTTATGTAGTAATAGTAATTTTCTAAATCCACAAACATTTTCTTTATGCCATCATTAAAAATAACTGCTAACTCATATGCAAATGCTGGATCGTAAGAACGACAATTTGGGATTGTTGAAGAGAAAATATGACTATGACCATCTTGATGCTGGAGACCCTCTCCATTCAGTGTAGTTCTTCCTGAAGTTGCCCCAATTAAAAATCCTTTTGCTTGGGAGTCACCGGCAGCCCAAGCTAAGTCATGAATGCGTTGGAAGCCAAACATTGAATAGAACAAATAAATTGGAATCATGGGTATGTTGTAATTTGAATAGGCTGTTGCTAGTGCTATCCATGCTGAAAATGCACCTGCCTCATTAATACCTTCTTCAAGCATGACTCCATCTTTTGATTCTTTGTACCACATTACTTGATCAGCATCTTCAGGCTTGTATTTTTGACCTTCAGAAGAATAAATTCCTATTTGCCTGAATAAACCTTCCATCCCAAAAGTTCTTGCCTCATCGGGAACTATAGGAACAATATGTTTGCCGATTTTTTTATCTTTTATTGTATCTGTCATCATTCGAACAAATGACATCGTTGAAGAGACCTCTTTTCCATCTGAGCCAATTAAATACTTATCAAAAATTGAGCTTGAAGGCATATCTAGTTTTTGAGTATGTTGACGCCGTCTTGGTATTGGACCGCCTAACCTCTCTCTATTTTTTAAAAGGTATTGGATTTCTGGAGAATCTTTGGCAGGCTTAACATAAGGCAAATTCTCAATATCTTTATCAGAAACAGGGATATCAAATTTATCTCTAAATGATTTAATATTTTCAAGTGTTAGTTTTTTTACCTGATGGGTGGTGTTATCGGCTTCGCGTGATCCAGTGCCATAACCTTTAGTGGTAAGAGCAAGTATTACAGTTGGGGCGCCTGTCGAATTAACAGCTTTATGATATGCAGCATAAACCTTATAAGGATCATGACCACCTCTATTAAGCTTGTATATATCGTCATCTGTAAGATCATCAACCATCTCAAGGACATCTGGGTCTTGACCAAAAAATTTCTCTCGAGTGTAAGCGCCACCTTTTGCTTTGAAATTCTGCAATTCTCCATCTACGACAGCATCCATAAGTTCTTGTAATTTGCCCTCCTTGTCTCTTGCAAAAATTGGATCCCAGAGCCTGCCCCAAACTACTTTAATAACATTCCAACCAGAGCCTCTAAATTCTCTTTCAAGCTCATGAATAATCTTATTATTACCTCTAACCGGACCGTCCAGTCTCTGTAAATTACAATTAATTACAAAAATTAAATTTTCCAGCTTTTCTCGCCCAGCCAAACCAATGGCGCCCTTAGACTCGGGTTCGTCCATTTCGCCATCACCACAAAAAACCCAAACCTTTCTATTATTTCTCGGCGCCAATCCTCTAGCAGAAAGGTATCTCATGATATTGGCTTGATAGATCCCCATAATAGGACCCAATCCCATTGAAACAGTAGGGAATTGCCAATATTCAGGCATTAACCAAGGATGTGGGTATGAAGATATGCCTGGCTTATCAACTTCACGGCGAAAGTTATCTAAATCCTCTTCAGAAAGGTACCCTTCTAAAAAGCTTCGAGCATAGATACCGGGAGATGAATGTCCTTGAAAGTATATTAAATCCTCTTGGCCATCATTTGATCCATGAAAGAAATAATTAAAGCCAACGTCATAAAGAGTTGCAGATGATGAAAAAGTTGCAATATGACCACCTAATTCATCCGAAGATTTATTTGCCCTCAAAACCATTGCTAATGCATTCCATCTAATCAGTGACCTGATTTTTCTTTCCATGAAAAGATCGCCAGGCATCTTTGCCTCTTCATTAACAGGTATAGAGTTCCTAAACGGTGTTGTTAAGTTGTAATTTGGGATTGTTCCTGATTCGGTCAGTTTAGAGGCAAGTTTTCCAAGAATGAATGAAGCCCTATCATTTCCATCTTCATTAATAATATTTTCCAAAGCATCTATCCACTCTTTAAGTTCTAAATCGTTAATAGAATTTTCTAAATTAGATTTATTTTTCAAAACTTCTTCTCCGTAACTTAAAATGACATCGATGTCATGATATCACCGCTCTTTAATTATTGTTATTATATTAGTTCTTTAAAATTTCTCCTAAAGGTAAATAATTATGCGTTTTTCATATCATCCATCAATGTGCGATCCTTCTTTTTATTTAGAGCTTGGTATGGCTGCAGAAGCTGCAGGCTTTGATGCAATAACCTTTCCAGATAGCATCTGCTACCCAAAAGAGTGTGATTCTACATATCCATATAACGATGATGGAAGTCGCGAGTTTCTTGATGGAGTTCCATTTCTAGAACCCTTTTCAATTATTCCTGCAATTGCAGCTGTTACTGAAAAACTAGAATTTTCAACTTCTGTTTATAAACTTGCTCCTAGACAAGCTGTTACCACAGCTAAATTTGTAACGACTTTGGGAGTTATGACAAATAACCGATTTCATTTTGGCGTTGGAGTGAGTCCATGGTATGAGGATTTTTTAGCAACTGGTGAACGGTGGGAAAAACGTGGCAAAAGAATGGATGAACAAATAGATATTTTAAAAGGCTTGATGGGTGGAGAATACTTTTCATACAAAGGAGAGTTTTATGATATTCCTGAGCTAAAACTCTGTCCAGCTCCTACGAAACCAGTTCCAATATTGATAGGCGGCCATTCAAAACTAGCTCTAAAAAGGGCTGCTCGTGTTGGAGATGGTTGGATTAGTGCTGGGTTAGACCTTGAGCAAACGAAAAGTCTAATTGATCAGATAAATCTTTACAGAGAAGAGTATGGAACCCTTGATCATCCAAGCTATCAATTTCAGGTAATGGGAGAAGCAGCATACTCTCCAGATGGAATTAGAAAACTTGAGGACTTGGGCGCAACGGAAGTAATTGTTGCATTTAGAAATACATATGAAGGTGGTTCTGACGAAAGAACATTAGAGGGAATGATCGCAGAAATAAATTGGTACGCAGAAGAAGTAATTAATAAGTCTAAATAGCTTGTTAACTAATGGTCGGGATGGCCGGATTTGAACCGACGACCACCTCACCCCCAGCGAGGTGCGCTACCAGCCTGCGCTACATCCCGAATCATGAGGTAGAATATCTGAATTATTACTTTAATAAAGGTTAAAAAATAAATTTACAAAAATAGTATGTTTTTTTTTAAAACTTTGTATAATTGCTAAAAAACAAGATATCTAATAAAGAAACCCTGTTTTAAATATTATTCATTTTCATAACTAATGAAAATGAATAAATAAAAGATTTAACAAAAACTAAATATTGAGGCATAATATTTATTACTAAAAGGAATGGTGACCTAACATGGCTAAATTAAGAATGACTCTAAGTAGAATGTTTACAATTATGGTAGCGTCTATAACTGGACTTGTATCAACATCAGTTGTTGCTGACGAACCCAAAGCTGCAGGGGAAGAAGCTTCTGAAAAAGCATCAGGCTCATTAAGCGCTGGAGCTATTGCAGCTGCTGTCGCTGCCGCTGCTGTCATTGCTGCTGCATCAGATTCTGGAAATGGTGGTGACTCTATACCAGCACCTACACCAGCGCCTACACCAGCGCCTACACCAGCGCCTACACCAGCACCTACACCAGCGCCTACACCAGCACCTACACCAGCACCTACACCAGCGCCTACACCAGCACCTACACCAGCGCCTACACCAGCACCTACACCAGCACCAACAGAAGTTTATGATTACGATGTTGTTCTAACAAATGATGAAGATATTATGGGCTCTCTAACATCCACGCAAACTGTTGGAACGCAAACAGTTCAAGTTGGAACATCTACTGGAACAGAAACTATTACAGTTAGTGTAACTAGAACAATTAACGGAGTCGCAGTTTATACATCAACCCTTACTGCTATACCACTTGCAGTTGCTGATATAGAAGTTCAAGACATTGTTGAGACAATTGATAATGTTGTTGAAGATGCTGAGGGACTCCAAGTTATTGGAACCAAGACTGTTACCTCAACAACAACAGCAACGGCGACCAGACTTAAGTAAAAACTTAATATGAAAAAAAAGGGGAATGATTATTCCCCTTTTTTTTATCTTTAAGAACTCCAGGCTCTTGATTTTGAATTTAAGATAAACAAAACTGGTATCTAGCTACATGAAATTTTTGAAAATAGTAAGTATCAATTTAATTATATTACTTTGTTTAGCCAGCATGCTTGAAGTTTTTGCAAGATTAACTTTTCCAGAATTCAAAAATCATATCTTTTCTAATAGTAAATCAATGAATGTTCAGTATCACGATGGTAATTTTCATGGTTATCAAATCAGAAAGCCATCTGCAAAACCTCACTCAGCCAAAAAAGCTCCTTTGGTTGTGGTAATTGGTGATTCAATTAGTGGTGGATTTGGAACTGCGTATGAAGATATTTGGTGGGAGAAGTTAAGAAGGCTTCTTGAAGTATCAGGAAAAAATATTGAGATTATTTCTATTGGAGCTTATGGAAGTAGTATTGGAGATGCCGTTAATGCAGTATATGAAATAGCCGAAGAAAAAGATTTAGTGGTTTCAAAGATTATTTATCAGTTTAATTACAATGATATTATGCCATTTCAAAAAGCTGACCTTCAAAATATTAAGAGCACAAATATAGTAGGAACAGATTTATTTGCTTCCATAGCAAGGTGGAGATATAAATATGCAAACCATTCAGTATTTTTAAGAACAATGCAGCATTATGCTGGGCGAGTTATAAGAAAGACGTCAGGAACATGTGAGGATAGAGATATGCATGCTCTTGGCCCTTACACCTGGTCATTTGGGAGCGTTTCTCGCATAGATGAATCAATTGACTACTGGGATGCGTTTAACGTACACATAAAAAATATGTATGAGGCAGCTCAAGGCATAGATGCTGAATTTGAAATATTTATTTCGCCAATTCTTTATGATATAGATGTTAATGGTGCTCACCCCCACTTTAACTATCTGAATTATGATTTTTCATGCGCAACAATAAACCCTAAACAAAAAATTCAGTCTTTAGCTTTAAAAATTGGCATCAAAGTATATGATCCTGCTCCAGAAATGAGGCGAAGCTTAGAGGCGAGAATTGATGAGGGTAATTTTAGTCCATATTTTTTTACTGCAGATGATAATCATTTTACACCCCTTGCTGGAACCTACGCAGCAGAAGTTATTGCTAGAGAGTGGTCAGATAGAATTGATAAAAAATAGAGTCTATAATTTATAGAATATGAGGATAAATTTTAATAGTATTGCAGATGAAAACTTACCTTCTAATAGAAAGTTTGGGCTCTTCTTTGCATTAATTTTTTTCCTATTATTTATATTTTTTTATAATTTTTCTGACCAAGTTTTTGCAATGGTTTTTGGGGTACTTTCTCTTGTCATTACAATAGTGTCTTTCTTTTTTGAAGATCTTTTAAGGCCATTCAATAAATTATGGATGGCCATAGGTTTAATAATTAGCAAAGTTGTAAGCCCATTAATCATGGGGATCATATATTTTTTAATTTTTACACCAATTTCATTCTGGTTTAAGTTAACTGGGAGAGACTACTTAAATCTAAAGTATCACTCTGATGCAAGTTATTGGATCAAACGTTCTGAAAAGAAAATATTGCCCTCATCCTTTGAAAAACAATTCTAATTATGAAATTTTTTATTAATTTTCTTCAAGAGATATTAGCCTTCTTGAAACATAAAAAAAAGCTTTGGCTTGCTCCATTAATATTTTTAATGATATTTCTTGGAGGCATTCTTATTGCCTCTCAGGGATCGGTTATAGCGCCGCTGATATACACAATATTTTAATCTAATGTATATCTTAGGAGTTTCAGCCTTTTATCACGATAGCGCGGCATGTATCTTAAAGAATGGTGAGATCATAGCAGCTGTTCAAGAAGAGCGATTTACAAGAGTTAAGCATGATATGCGTTTTCCTTCTAATGCAATCTTATCATGCCTTAAACAAGCTGAAATTAGTCATCATGATATAGGTTTAGTTGCATTTTATGAAAAGCCTTTCTTAAAATTTGAACGATTGTTGGAGACTTATTTAGCATTCGCTCCAAGAGGTTTCAGTAGTTTCTCAAAAGCAATGCCATTGTGGATCAAAGACAAGTTATTTCAAAAACTAACACTTATAAGTGAATTAGATAAAGTTTTTAATACAACTAATGTTTGGGAGGATAAGTTATTATTTTCAGAGCATCATCTTTCACATGCTGCAAGCGCATTCTATCCGTCCCCATTTCAAAATGCTGCGATTTTAACTATGGATGGTGTTGGAGAATGGGCGACAACATCACTTGGAGTGGGAGATGAAAATAACATTAGCATTGAAAAAGAGATACATTTTCCCCATTCCCTAGGATTGCTCTATTCTGCTTTTACTGCCTATACAGGATTCAGGGTTAATTCAGGTGAGTATAAGTTAATGGGCTTGGCTCCATATGGAGAACCAAAGTATTATAAAAAAATAAAGGATAATTTAATTGATATTAAAGATGATGGAAGCTTTAGATTAAATATGGATTATTTTAATTATTGCACTGGATTAACAATGACAAGCAATAAATTTAATTCTCTTTTTGATGGTAAGCCAAGAAAACCAGAATCTAATATTAGCCAAAAAGAAATGGATATGGCTGCATCAATTCAAATGCTGACTGAGGAAGTAATCATCAAACTTGCTCGTGATGCAGCCAAAACCACCGGCCAGAAAAATCTATGTCTTGCTGGCGGGGTGGCGCTAAATTGTGTTGCTAATGGCAAGCTACTTAAAGAAGCGATATTTGAAGATATTTGGGTTCAGCCGGCTGCAGGTGATGCTGGGGGCGCTTTGGGAGCAGCTCTCAATATCCATTACTTATATCTCGGCAATAGTCGGCCTGCAGTCAAAACAAAAGACTCTATGAGAGGGTCATACTTGGGTCCAGAATTCAAAGATGATGAAATAAAAAAATCTCTTACTGAGCTTGGAGCACGTTTTGAAAAGTTAGATGAAAGCAAGATTATAGAGACGACTGCAAATGCTTTGGCCAATGGAATGGCAATTGGATGGATGCAAGGTAGGATGGAATTTGGCCCAAGAGCTTTGGGAGCTAGAAGTATTATTGCAGATCCTAGGTCACCAAAAATGCAAAAACAACTTAATCTGAAAGTAAAATTTAGGGAAAGTTTTAGGCCTTTTGCACCAAGCATCTTAAGTGAGGAACTTTCAGATTGGTTTGATCTAGAGGTTGATAGTCCATATATGCTTTATGTAGCCCAAGTTATCCAAAAAAAGCAATTTAAAATGACAAAAGATCAAGAGTCATTGTTTGGAATTGATAAATTAAATGCTGAAAGATCTCAGATTCCATCGGTAACTCATATTGACTATAGCGCCAGGATTCAGACGGTCCATCAGGACACAAATCCTAAATACCACCAATTATTAAATCATTTCTTTAAATTAACAGGGTGTCCTATATTGGTTAATACCTCTTTCAATGTTAGAGGGGAGCCAATAGTCTGTAGTACTGATGATGCATTTAAATGTTTTATGGGTACTGAATTAGATCACTTGATTGTTGGAAATTATTTTCTCAACAAGCATGATCAAGATGATGCTTTGAATAAAAGTTATAAAAATAAATATAAACTAGACTAAGACATAATGCCTAAATTACTTTAGATAAAAATCTATTTTAATTTTTGGCATATTTGGATGAATAAATTGTTCAGTTCTTATAACAATATCATTGTATAAATAATATTGATTTTTTGCTTTCCATTTAATAATGGGTAACTCGATTGTATGGGTCATAATATCTGCATTCACTTCCCCACCTAGCCTCTCTATAGGCATTTTATGGGTTTTATGATAAAAAATTTTATTATAAAGCGCGCTTCTGTATAGATCTGGGTTCTTAAATGCAAGGTAGGAAATAAATTCTTTACTGTGATTTTTACTATTTAAGACATCAAATTTATCAGCGGTCATATCTGATTCAAACCCTTCGGTCTTTACAATCATTCCATTGACAGTAAAGATCTTAATGCCATCATTGGATCTCCATTCATAAACATTATCTTCTATGTACGCTAGAACAACTGTAGAAGCCTCTCCTCTTCCTATTTTTACATTTGCAAATGAATATTCATATCTTTTAAAAACCTCCTCTGATATCACGTCAGAGTCAAAACCTGTAATGTAACCCTTATAAAATAAAAATATATCTCTGTACGCAAAAGATTCAAATAAATCTGCTGAGCAACTAGTGAGCGAAAGTATTAATGAATATCTTAAAAAAAGCTTAGTCATATAGATCATCCCAGTCTCTTAAAATATGATCATATGCAGCTTGATCTGTAATGCCAAATAAGTCATATGAATGAAAAAGTACGGCTGCGCCATCCCTTTGAACAGGCCTTAATCCAAAACCAGTATGCCCGGAGGAGTAATCAGAAAAAAATGTTTCGATAGGGATAAAAAAGTAGAAACCTTTGTCAAAACTACCTTCCCCAAATTCCTCTCGACTAATGTCGGTTAATGAAAAATATACGCCCATATTCAAGCCAGATTTGAACCGTCTAGAGAAATCTAGGTTTACACCAGAATCTTTAGCAAGAAATTTTCCTCCTTTAAGCCTAAATAGAATTTGTGATTTTGGATGCTCATAATAAAAATTGATAAAGCCTGTTGTTGTTTGGTAATCCAAGAAATTGAATGAGCCATCAAAGTCTCTTTGCTTTACTCTCCAAAGCTCAGCTCCAATTGCCCAAGGTTTATAAAATGGCCTATAGAGAACCTCTCCACCAATACCACCAAACATTTGCTCGAAGTATCCTGCACTAATTTTAGAATAAATATTATCACTCAAACTAGCGAAGTAATTAGCCTGTAATGAATCTACAGCAAAGCCTCTGCCCTGCTTTAAATATTGCACAATTTCAGTTCTTACTCGAGGCAAAATACTATCAGATGCAAGTTTCAACTCACCCATATTATCTGCAACACCATATGAGAAATCTGCATCAAGAGTAAAGTTTTTAGTAATTAATGTTTCTGATTTAAATGCTAGTCTTAAATCTCCGAAATAAAAACCATCTGGACCACCAATTTGACTCCTAACCATTGGAGAAAATTTATAAAAATATCTTGGTAATCTCGTTGTGGGTTGGAATTGATAGTCATCAAAATTATATGAAGCTGGCAAAACATTTGATTTTGTAAGATGTATGCCAGGAATAACTTGTGATTTATATCTTTGCAGTTTGCTGCGATCTATCTCAATAGAATACATACCTTGATCTGCATTAAGATTTTTAAGCTTAAAAGAATTAATGCTATATGGTGCAATATCATCTAAAACTCTTGCAACTCTTCCGGTTGATCGGACATAGCTTGCATGTTTATTCTGGGAATAAGCTATTTCAAGCTGGCCAATTTCATGATCAACACTGGCAGCTTGAACATGAAGGCTTCTGTCAGCTAGATACTTTAATGAACTTTTAAATAAAAAATCATCATTACCTGTATTGATCATTTTTACTACATTTGCATTTTCTACTGGTTTATGAGGGTCAAGTTTTGGAATAAATGAATTTTTCTTTGAAAGATTAGCTGAATACGTAAACCCAAAATTAAGAGTATTTCCACGAATTACACCCAGCTTAAGCTGAAGTCTTTTTGAGAATGGATAAACTATGGCTGCATTAAATTTTTTATCTTGTTTGATAGGTGGGAACCCTTCTTTCTTATAGTCAATGCCATCATACTCAAGCTTTAGTCTTGCTCCATTGAGATGGGGAAGGAACCATTCGATCCCTCCAAAACTTCCCATCTCTCCGCTAAAATATGAATCAACTGAAAATTCTCCTCCTTTTGTTCCCTCAACAGCTTTTCTTTCCTTAAAACGGTCAGATATTTTAGCAAACGGATTTGTTACATCATTTGAGCTTAACATCCCCCAGCCCACACCAAAGGTGATATCAAAGTTATTAATTCTTTTGGTTGCAACTAAAAACTCTGATGAAAAGACCCCAGTACCGGCTAAATCCCTGAAACCTATTGCTAATGCTGGAATGGTATCCCCTTCATTTAAAAGTTTAATTTTTATATCAAAACTTTTATCCTTAAAAGTTTGGTTTTTACTAAATGAAAAAAATTCACTATAAAGTTGATTATTAATATCAGTATATTGAAAGGAGGCCTCAAACCAATTAAATGGATAGGCAATCAAAGAGCCTCTTTGATATGGCTGCATTTGATTCCATGCAAAACCTAGCGACCCCTCGTCAAGAAATCTAGCACTGGGATTGCTTAATAAACCAATGGTTCCATAATTTGAGAAGGAAGGCTGTTGATTTGGGTAAACGTAATCATCAATTTCTGCCTTAAGACAGGCAGAGCTAAGCAACCCATAAACAATAAAAATAGAAGTTCTTTTAATTGATCGGGCTAAAAGGTATGTGCCAATAAAACTCATAATTGACTGCATGAAATTAAATACAATTAACAAACAAGAAAACAGTAATGCTTTATATTGATAAACTAATTATTAATAGAATTTAACGAAGCTAAGCTTAAGGCAAGAGAGCTAAATATTGGTGCGACAGCTGAAGCATAGTTAATACCATCAATTTTTCCAATCTCTCTAGGCACATAAATCACGGTTCCAGGAATGATATCAAAATCATTTTTTGCAAAACCTGCAAAACCGCTTGACCATAAAAATGAATCGCCATTTGGAGCAATAATCACAACCCTTTTCTTGTCACCATATAAACCAAGACCACCTGATTTTTTTATATAATCCTGAGCCTCTGTTCCTGGTTCATACAATCTTGCACCAGGAGTCAGAACCTCTCCAAGTACATAAATTTCTTGAGAAAATGGAGGGATATGAATCTTATCTGCATGCTGCAATGCGGTGTCAAGGTCAGCTTTTTTTGAAATTTTTGATAAGTCAAAATCAGCTGTAACTCTTCCTACTGGTTTAACATTCTTAAATTCGCTTAATATAAGAGGTAAAGTACCTCCACCACCAGAAACAATTTCTTTTGCATTAGCAGATGTTGCAATAAACTTAATCATATCTTGGTAGATCCGCTCATTGATAACTTTTTCAATTTCTTTTGCACTCTCACGCGTTAAAATTCCACCAAACTCAAATGCATTTTGCGTATATCCACCAGCTCTTCTAATAACGCTTGATAAAGATTCACCATCAGTGATGGTGTACTTTCCTGGAAATAGAACTTCTCCTGTAATTTCTACTGAATGCATAGGATTGCTTGCAGAGGAGTAGCTGGGGATTTTTATATCGTCGCCATAAATAACATCGAAATCACTTATTTTTGATAAAGGTATATCTATTAATTGCTTATCGGATTGAACTTTTCGCTCAACTATAACTTTCCCTTGATTTCCAGGAATAAGTCCACCTGCAAATGAAAGCATTATTTCTAATGGTTCAGAATTATCTTTTAGCTCATAAATCCCTGGATTATTAACTCCGCCAGAAATACTGACCTCACCGTTTTTAGGCCCAACTATTACAGCATCACCGCTTCTTAGACCATGTTTAAACTTTAAGTTTCCATTAATAAGTACCTCATACAAATCAACAACATCTATAACTTCATTGTTTCGTTTGATAGATATGGATCTGAAAGAACCATTATCAGCAATTCCTGAGGCACCGTTAAGAACTGAAAGAACGCTAGTTCCCCCATTATATGTATAAACACCTGGATTATTTACATTACCAATCACTAGGACAGATATATTTCTCATGTTGGTAAGAGTTGTGTATGCTTTAATTCCAATAAAAGCCTCTGCTAAGCTCGCTTGAATCATTTCACTAGCAGTTTTTAGCGACAGTCCTGAAACATATATAGCTGAAACTTCTGGTATGTTTATGCTTCCATCTTTTTGAACTACTAAACTTAGGGCCTCATTTCTTTGCCCAACCATTTGAACCTTTAAAGTGTCGCCTGCATCAACAACATAATCACTAGAGAAATTTGGTTCATTAACCGGCATAAAAGTTGATTGGAAAGAATTAAAAAAATCTGGCCCAAATCTCTTCAGGTTAATTTTATCCTTACTAGATTTTGAATCTATGTTTCTTTCAATCTCAGCTAATTGAAATTGAATTTTTTGTAGGTTTGATTCAAGGGTATCTATTGATGTTTTAGGCGCATTATAAATTTCATCTTTAACCTCATTCTGTTCTCCCATTTCTCTAATAAAATCATTCCGCACATCCTCGGGTAGACTTTTTAAAAAATCTTCGTTTAATTGCTCTTGAGAAGATAATTGAAAAGATAATAAAGTGATAGAAAATAATAGATAAAAATTAAATTGTTTTTTCATACTTAATATAAAGTTTTATTTGGATGTTGCTCAGTTTAACAGTCTTTTAGGATCAAATGAAATCAATCAAGCCTGAGATTTAAGCTCTAATTTTGGCCTTAAATTGATCTTGAAGAATTATTAAGACCTTCTTCATTGACAAGGATACGTCTGACTCAAGCAATGATTTAGAGTTACTTTGAAAAATAAATCTTACAGTCATGCTGAGATAACCATTTGGAATTTCCTTTCCCTCAAAAGTGTTGACTAAATTAAAAGCCTTTAAAAATTTAATCTTCCCTTGAAGCACAGAATTCTCAACATCTGCATAAATTATATCCCTATTAATTAAAATATTAATATCACGAGAAGAGACTGGAAACTTGCTAACAGGTTTCAATTTCCAGGTTTCTGATTCAGGTATAATAGCTTCTGGATATAATTCAAATCCGTAGGCGGGTTTCTTAATAAGTTTATCAGTTGATAAAAGATCAATTTCACCAAGAACACCTATTTTCAAAGACTTATGATAAATATTAATTGCATTAATATTAAATATTTTGGAGGCATGATTAGGCTTAAATGTAATTTTTTGAATTCCTGCCATATTAAGAATTTTTAACACATCTGCCTTTAAAGAATAAAAGTCATAATGAGATTCTTTTGAGTTCCAACTTTTAATTGGTTCATGATTATAAATAATTCCAGTAATATGAGTTTTTTGCTCAAAAGCATGCTTTGATTTTTTAAAAACATTCCCAAATTCAAAAACTTTTATTGAATAATGCCCTTTTTTTACATTAAGATTTACAGCTGAAAATAATGAACCAAATAAGCTCCCTCTGAGCAATGGTTCATTTTCATTTATTGGATTTTTTAATTCAGCAGGCTTCCAAGAATTTGGGTTTAAATTATTAAATATTTTATGAGATACAAAAGGCATGTGCATTAATTCTTTAAAGCCAGAGGATGCTAAGCCAGATTTGATCCTGGAACTTGTATTGCTAAAAAAGTGTTTTTTTCTTGGCCCAGGCTTAGGCTTAACAGCTGGTATATTGTCATATCCAAAAGACCTTAGCAGCTCTTCATATAAGTCTTCTTCAATTGATACGTCGAACCTATAATTGGGAATGGAAAATTTTAAATTTTTTGTTTTATTGTTAGGGCTAATAAGAAAACCAAGATTTTTTAAGATCTTTATAACCTCTTGCTCTTTTAATGCCAGGCCTGAAAATGCATTAAATCTTTCTACATTTAAAGAAATATTTTTCTTTACAGGTAATTTATTTTCCAAAACATAGCCTTCACTAGTCCTAAAACATGCAATTCTATCAAGCAGTAAAAGATACCTTTCTAAAGCTATCTTTTGAATAGTGGGGTCAATACCCCTCTCAAACCTATGAGATGCATCAGTAGCTAAGCCATAAAGTCTTGCTTGGTTGGCAATTTTTTCGGGTTTAAAAAATGCAGCTTCTATGGCTATGTTTGAAGTATATTTTGATACAGAAGATTTTTGCCCACCTATTATTCCAGCAATAGCTTGAACGCCAGATTTATCGCAAATGGTCAATGAAGATGTTTGAATTTTCTTTTGATCCCCTCCGATTACCTCTAAGTTAATATTGTTATTTCTTGGAAAAGATACGCTGATAGGAAGGTTTAATTTATCCAAATCAAAAACATGCATCGGAGCACCAATTTCAAGCATCACATAGTTGCCTAAATCAACCAATGGGTGGATTAGAGGAATACCTGCCTTTTTTAAAAAATTTTTTTTCTTTGCATCAAGCTCTTTAATAGATTGCAACCCCTTTATCAGCAATAAGTGATAGTTACTGCAGCCAGAAGAATCAATGCTGTTAATAATTTTTTTATCTTTTGCAAAGCTAACTTTTAATTTTGAAATATTATCGGTAAACCTAATATTTTGGAAAGCATAAAATTCTCTTGCAAGGCCCATAAGGGATAGTACATCTCCTCTATTAGGCGTAATGTCAAAATCTATAATAGATCCATCAATTTCACATTCAAAACCTACCTGAGTAAATACATCAGCAAGATTCTTTTGGCTCAAGTTAGTGCCTAAATAACTCTTTAAGTATTGATAAGATATCTTCATGATGGAAACTGATTTAAAAAATCAAGATTTGATGAATAAAAATCTCTTATATCGTTGACTCCATAATAGAGCATCGCCAATCTCTCGATCCCCATTCCAAAAGCCAGTCCACGATATTTTTTGGTATCAATGTTGCATCCCTTTAAAACATTTGGATGAACCATTCCACAGCCAAGTATTTCTAACCATCCTTTTGAACCAAATTTAATATCGACTTCTGCTGAGGGTTCTGTAAATGGGAAATAAGAAGGTCTAAATCTGACTTCCATCTTTTCATTGAAGAAGTCTTCAAGAAAATCAATTATTATTCCTTTCAGATCTCCAAATGTTATGTTTTCATCAACAACCAATCCTTCAATTTGTGTAAACATTGGTAGATGAGTTGTATCAGAATCGCACCGATATACCCTCCCAGGCGAGAGCATATATAGTGGCAACGACTCTTTAAGCATTGCATGTATTTGAGTATTTGAAGTATGGGTCCTCAGTAAGTACTCTGATTTAGAATTTGAATTTAAATAAAATGTGTCGTGCATTTGCCTAGCTGGATGATTGCTAGGAAAATTTAGCGCCTCAAAATTATAGTAATCAGTTTCAATTTCATTCCCTGAAAAAATTTCATAATTTAAAGGTGTGAAATACTCTACAACTTTATGTAATACTTTGGAAATGGGATGCTCTGATCCGAGGGAGTAGATATCAGGTGGTAATGTAACATCTAATTTTACTTGATCACTTGCTGCATCAAAACTTAGTAAAAAATTATCAAAAATAGACGCAAGCTGCTTCTTAAGCAAATTAAGATTTTTTGCCACTGAGGCTTTTGAGGATGGGTCTATATCTCTGAGACTTGAGAAAGCTTTAACAACAAATGACTTTTTACCAAGAAATTCAGCTCTTAGTTGAAAAAATTCAGCCTCTGATTGAACGGATTTTAATTTAAGAGTGGCTGTTTCAATTAAATCCTGAGGGATTTGCATGAGAACATTATACCCTGACTTTTTCTACGATTTTCTTAAAAGTCTCAGGGTCAGAAAAAGCTATTCCAGCAAGTGATTTTCTGTCTAGCTTCACCTCTGCCTTAGAAAGCTGATTAATGAATCTACTGTATGAAACATCTAATGGAATTAATGCTGCAGAAATCCTTGAAATCCACAAAGAACGAAAAGTTCTTTTCTTATTTCTTCTATCTCTAAAAGCATACTGCAATGCCTTAACATTTGACTGCTTGGCAGTTTTAAAAAGTCTGCTTCTCGCCCCGTAATGGCCTCTGGTAGCTTTTAGTACTTTCTTATGTTTTGCTTTGGCTGCTAGCGCTTTTGTTACTCTTGGCATGGTTTTTAGGTGTTATATAAAAGTTTTTGAGCTATTTTCTTCGTCTCATCTGCCATCTTAATCATTCCTCGATTGTGGCGCTTTCTTTTTGTAGTTTGCTTTGTCAAGATATGAGCACGACTTGCACTCCTTCTTTTCAAACCACTTCCAGTAGCTTTAAAACGCTTCTTAGCGCTTGAATGTGTTTTTAATTTGTAGCCCATAATTATTTCTTTCTTATTTGTGAGAGAACCATTAAAAGTTGTCTACCTTCTAGAGATGGCTCTTGATCTACTTGAGCAATATCTACGAGGTCTTCTCTTAATCGGTTTAAAAGTTCAAGGCCTAAATTACTATTTAAAATCTCTCTACCTCTAAAGCGAACGCTGATTTTAGTCTTATCTCCGTCATTAATAAAGCTTTTTATCTTTTTTAATTTAATATTATAATCACCAATATCAGTGGTTGGGCGAAACTTGATTTCTTTTAAAGATTGTTTCTTTGGTTTTTTTGTTCCACCAGTGCTTTTTTTCTTCTCAAACTGAAATTTACCAAAATCTAAAAGCTTACAAACCACAGGCTGAGCACCAGAGGGCGAAACTTGAACTAAATCCAGTGTTTTGGTTTGGGCTTCGCTCAGAGCATCACCAATTGATAAAAGCCCCAGTTTTTCACCACCCTCACCTATCAACATAACCTCTTTTGCATAGATCTTATTATTGATTGGAGTTGTTATTTTTTTATTCGAAGCGATAGTAAAGAACCTTAAGTGAAGTGTTATTAGAAAAATTAATCAAAGTAACTTTGACTAAAGAAGAAAATTGTTAAGTGTTTTAACATTGGATGCATTTTATAGCATTAATAATCAAAAGAAAACATCGCTATGGTTGAAGATAAGTATCTTGCCACACCTCGTTATCTTTAAAAAAAACATGCCTTTTATTCAATCTATTATTATGTCCCTGCCAAAATTCAAAATAGTAGGGAATAAATGAAAACCCTCCCCAGTAATCAGGTCTTTCTTCGGACTCGCTGATATTAGCAAGTGTCATATTATAAGAATCTTCTACATCACGATAAGATTGAACTACCTCTGACTGTGATGAGCTAATTGCTAATGCATTTTTTTCTTTTGTCCTGCCTTGGAAATGTTGATCTGAAAAATTATCAGGTGATTTATAGATATTACATTTCAACCTGATCTGAGTATTAATCTCTTTCCAATAAAATAATACTGAGATCTGGTCATGCCCTTGAAATTGAAGCGCTTTGGGAGATTTATAGTTACTGAAAAAAGTCCATTCATCATTAATAATATATTTAAGATTAACGAATCGTGACTCTACTTCATTTTGTTTTACATTGAAGGAGGAAATAGAGATTACCTCTACTGACTCCTGTTTTGCATCCATCGCAGAATCATAATAATCTTTGAAGATTGAATAAGGCTCTTCTTTGCTGAGTTTAATTATTTTTATCATATATCTTGATGAAATAAATCTCTTGTAAAAACTTTATGCTCACAGCCTTGAAGATCATTGTGCAAACGATTGGCGATTATCATATCAGAGCTTTTGATAAAATCATTTAAATTGCTTTTAACTGGAAATTTTTGATAGAATTTTTCTTTTACAGTTGGCTCAAAAATAATTATTTTAAACTTACTTTTAGATAATTGAGAAACTAACGACAAAATTGCGGATTCTCTAAAGTTTTCTGAGCCCTCCTTCATCTTCAAGCGATAAATGCCTATTGTTCCTGGATTAATTGCTTTAATCTTACTCACGAGAAAGGCTTTGCGAGTAGAATTTGATTCAATGGTAGCGGTAATTAAATTTTGTAAAATTCCATCATAATTAGCTAGTAATTGCTTGGTGTCTTTCGGCAAACAGTAACCGCCATACCCAAAAGAAGGATTATTATAATAGTTCCCAATTCTTGGGTCGGAAGAAACTCCTTTTAAAATATTTAATGTACTTAACTTTTTTTCCATTGCAAAACTATCAAGTTCGTTAAAAAAAGAAACCCTCATAGCTAAATAAGTATTAGAAAATAACTTAACTGCCTCAGCTTCATCTGCATCCATAAAAAAAATATCAAATTCTTTATCAACTGCAGCATGAAGCATCATTTTTGCAAAGGTAGAATTCAATTCATTTTTATTGCCACCAATAATTAATCGTGATGGATGCAGGTTATCGTAAAGAGCCATACCCTCTCTTAAAAACTCTGGAGAGAAAATTATTCTATCAGTATTATTTTTTGCAGATTGAGAATTTGTGAATCCAATTGGAACTGTAGATTTTACTATTATAAGGGAATTACTCATGCTGAACTTTAAGGAGTTTTTTATAGCATTCTCCACGGAAGAAGTTTCGAATAGATTCAATGATTCATTAAAGTTTGTAGGTGTTGCTATAAAAATATAGTTTGAGTCTGCAAGAGCTTCACTGGGATCTGTGGTTGCAGAAATATTTAAAGTTTTATTTTCTAATACTTTAGTAATTTCAGGATCTTCAATGGTTGAGTTTCCAGCATTAATTAATTTAACTTTTGATTCATCGATATCAAGAACGCTTACATTATTATCCTTTGATAATAAAACAGCTAAAGACATTCCGACATATCCTGCTCCAATTACTGTGATTTTTATTTTAGACATTAATTATTATTTCTATAATGTTGAACAGCTGCTATAAAAAAATTCTCTAATTTATTCATTAATATACTTCTATCAAATTCTTTTTTTGAATACTCAATTCCATTATGACCAAGTTGAATATTCTTTTCATGGCTAAACTGTGACATTCTTGTTGCCAATCTAGCAAGGCTAGCAGAGTCAGATGCCGGACTACATAAACCTGAATTAGATTCTTCGATTATTTTTGCCCCTTCTCCATCAAGCATTCCTAGGATGGGTATTCCTGTCATCAAATAAGTTTGGAGTTTTGCAGGAATGGTCATGCTAAAAACAGGGTCTTTTTTAAGAGATACAAGCAAAGCATTTGCATGAGCAAAAAAAGATGGCATTCTTTCTAATGGAAATCTCCCCAGTATTAAAAAATTTTTCTCCAAGCCTCTTCTGCGGACTTCTGACCTAAGCCAATCATATCTTCTTCCATCGCCAACAATAATCCACTTAATAAACTTATTATTTTTCAGAAGAGTTGCAGCGCCTAGAACTGCTGGCATATCCTGCGCATCTGCAATGTTACCTGCAAATAGAATATTAAAATTTTTATCATCTCTTGTGATCTCTGGTGCAAAATTTTCTTCAGAAAATATTTCAAATCTAGGAAGTTGCTCCGCCCAGCTTGGAAAATATTTTACCCTATCAGGATAATTGCAATGAGTTTGTATGCTCTTCACGAAACTTTTTGATTGGCCAAGCACTAGCGCACAATTGTTGTAAATAAAACGTACAATTTTTTCAATTATCCAAAGCACAGATTTAGATTTTATCCCCCCTACTGCTTGCAAAGTTTCTGGCCACAAATCAAGTGCCCAAAAAATAACTGGGGCTTTCTTTAATTTCCCCAACATTACAGCTGGTATACCGACTGTTACTGGCGAGGGCTCATATACAAATATTACATCTGGTTGAAATTTTCTTAATTTCCATGGGCTTAGTAAGCATCCGACAATAATAAAGCTTAAATAATTTAGGAGTAATTTAAAAGAATTGCTACCTCTTGAGATAATTGGAAGCCTAAAAATATTAGCTCCTTTGTATTTAGAGAATAAATATGGATTAGCAGTATATTCAGAAAAAATTTTTCCTGATGGGTAATTTGGTTGTCCAGTTAAAATTGATACTTCATGGCCTTTATTAATGAGCTCTGGTATGAAGTCATTAATTCTAAAATTTTCAGGCCAAAAATACTGACTAATAATTAAGATTTTCAAATACTTTATTTATAGTTCTTCCAAACTACCCTTTGCACATAATCAGTATAACTATGCATAATTCTTACAATTTTTTTAGATACATTAGGCATATCATAATCTGAAACTTTGCGCAGGATTCTCGCATCACCTGATGGCTGGCTCTCTAAAATTTGTATAGCCTGATTAATTCTCTCGAACTTTAATCCAACCATCATTACAGAGCCTTCCTCCATACCTTCAGGCCTCTCATGAGCTTCGCGAATATTTAAAGCTGGGAAATTTAAAATAGAAGACTCTTCATTGATAGTGCCGCTATCAGAAAGTGTTGCTTTCGCATTTAATTGCAGATTGACATAATCTCTAAAACCCAAAGGTTTAATTAGCTTAATATTCTTATTAAGCCTAACTTTCGATCTTGATATTCTTTTTTTTGTTCTAGGGTGAGTTGAAACAATTATTGGTAATTGATACTTTGTACTCAGCTTATTTAGAGTAAGTATAAGTTCTTTAAAATTCGTATCTGAGTCTATATTCTCTTGCCTATGAGCGCTAACTAGAAAATAGTTCTTTGGCTTTAATTTAAGTTTTTTTGCAATATCAGAATTTTGTATTCCTTTATTATAAAAACTAAGCACTTCATTCATTGGGCTCCCTGTTTTAATAACAAGATCAGCTGGTAAGCCTTCAGACAACAAATAATCACGAGCAATGGTGCTGTATGTAAGATTAACATCAGCAGTATGATCGACAATCTTCCTATTGATTTCTTCAGGAACCCTCATATCAAAACATCTATTACCTGCTTCCATATGGAAGGTAGGAATTTTTCTTAACTTTGCCGGGATTATAGACAGGCAACTATTTGTATCACCCAAAACCAATACGGCTTCAGGAGATTCCTTCGCGAGAAGGTTATCTACAGATGAAATGATGCTTCCAATCGTATTTGCTGGGCTATCTTTAGCTGAATCTAAATAATAATCTGGTTTTCTGATCTCAAGATCTTGAAAAAAAATTTCATTCAATTCGTAATCGTAGTTTTGACCAGTATGAACAAAAATATGCTCGCAGTGTTCATCTAGTGCTGCTATTACCCTAGATAGCCTAATGATCTCAGGACGCGTTCCAACAATAGTCATTACTTTTAATTTTTTCATTCTAAACCTCACTAGAAATAGTGTCTGGTTGCTCTCGATCAAATATCTCATTTGCCCAAAGCATAGCTATCATTTCATTTTCACCTACATTAGTAATATCATGAACCCAACCTGGAATAGTTTCCACAATTGTTAACTTATCACTAGAAGAAAATATTTCTAATCTATCATTAGTTATCAAATGTCTAAACCGAAATTTAGCCTTTCCTTTGATAATAATAAACTTCTCAGACTTAGAGTTATGAAAATGTTGGCCCCTTGTGATACCTGGCAGCGTAGTAAAAAAAGAAAATTGGCCAGAGTCATGCGTTTTTAAAACTTCTGCAAATACGCCTCTTTTATCGGGAAAAAAAGGAATATCATATGTAAACTTATCTGGGGGAAGAAAGCTTAAGTAAGTCGCATATAAAGCCCTAGTAAGATCACAGCCTACTCGCTCAGTTATTAAGGTTGTCCTTGAGTCAGCAAAAAGTTGAAGTTGATTAGCTAAAGCTTGAATTGTTATTGAGTATTTTGGTTTTATTTCACCCCATAATGGGAGTTTCTCTTTATGAAGAATATTGTTGATAAAGCTTTTTACTATGTCATCTATATAAACTAATGTCAGTATTTTATTTGGATCATTTATCTGAATGGGTAATTTACTTGCAATGTTAAAGCAGAATGTTGCAACAACAGAATTATAATTAGGCTTAGACCACTTGCCAAAAACTCCAGGCAATCTATAAATAACTACTGAGCATCCTGATTTCTGTTCAAGTTCACGCAGAACTGTTTCAGCAGCTAATTTACTTTTTCCATAAGGATTATCATCTTCAGCTTGGGTGCTAGATGAGAAAATAATAGGTATTTTTTTATCTAGTTTATCTGATAACTGGCAAATTAATTTTGTTAATTGATGGTTGCTGACGTCAAATTCCTTCTCATCCTTGGGTCTATTTTCACCAGCAAGATGAAAAATTATATCTGCTTTATTAATTTTTGATTCAAGCAATAATAAATCATCATCCCTATCATGAGTATCAATTCTAATGCTATCTAATTGTGCAAGCTCTATAACAAGGTTTTTTCCGATAAAGCCTTTTGATCCCGTAACTAAAACTTGCATTTCACTCTTCTGGATCCGCGTACTCGCCTCGAATAATTTTCTGCATAAACTCAAGTTTAAGTAATAATTCTTTCATAGAGCTAACATCTAAACGATTTGTGTTATGAGAATTGTAATCCTCTGAAATAGTTATTTTGACCTCGCCTTGATCCATAAATTTTTCATAATTAAGGTCTCTTAAATCCGGTGGGACACAATAGTATTCTCCTAAATCATCTGCAGCAACCATTTCTTCTCTACTAAGCAAGGTTTCGTATAGCTTCTCCCCGTGTCTTGTGCCAATAATATCAATGGGATGATCAGGTTTTCCCATTAGATCAGCCAAAGCATTTGTCAGAACTGAGATAGTCGCTGCTGGTGCTTTTTGAACAAATATATCTCCTGAGCTTCCATGTTCAAATGCAAATAATACTAAATCCACAGCATCCTGAAGGGTCATCATGAATCTTGTCATCTCACCATCTGTAATTGTGATAGGTTTGCCTTTGAGTATTTGATCGACAAATAGCGGAATTACAGAACCTCTAGAAGCCATAACATTTCCATATCGCGTAGTGCATATCACAGTCGAATTACTTGCTCTAGATTTTGCAACTATAACCTTTTCCATCATCGCTTTTGATATTCCCATTGCATTTATGGGGTATACAGCTTTATCGGTGCTCAGGCATATAACTTTTTCTACAGAACTGGTAATTGCTGCCTCTAAAACATTTTCAGTACCAAGTATATTAGTTTTTACAGCCTCTACAGGATGAAACTCACATGAGGGAACTTGCTTTAATGCTGCTGCATGAAAAATGTGGTTAACACCCCTAACAGCATTAAGCACAGAATTGTAATCACGCACATCGCCAATGTAAAATTTTAACTTCTTATTGTTATATTTTTTTCGTAGATCGTCTTGTTTTTTTTCATCTCTACTTAAAATCCTAATTTCTTTAAGTTCTGAATTAAGCAATCTTTTTAAAACAGCATTCCCGAATGATCCTGTTCCTCCAGTAATGAGCAATGTTTTATTTTTAAATATAGTCATGTGGCTATGTTAACAAATGCAGACCTAATGAAGAAGTAAAAGGTTGCACATGGTTGAGATTATCTAATAAAGTTTATTACTTGGTATTTTTAATTGTTTCAACTAAAAAGCTAAATGTTTTCTTTGAATTGATTGTCCAAAGATATTGATCAGATATTTGCTGACTAATTTTAATACCTTCCCTTCTTAGGCTGTGACTTTGGGCAAGTCTGAGAATAGAATCAGCAATTGAGTCTGGATTTTCTGGATCAAAATATACCCCACCTTCACCCAAAACTTCCGGCATTGGCCCTCTATTCGAGCAAGCTATTGGCAGTCCTGAAGCCATTCCCTCAATAAGGGTGACGGGCATATTCTCACAGCTTGATGCAAAAATAAATAGGTCAGATTCTGATAGGACTGTTGGTATATTATCTATGTGAATAAAAGAATATTGAGTGACAAAGATACCTGTTGGATCCGAAAATGCAATTTCCTTGTCCAGTCTTGATTGCGAGTAACCGGACCCTCCTCCAACAAGAGTGAGGGTAATTGGTAGGCCTTGATCTCGCAGGCTCTTGATAGCCCTGACCACATGCCATTGATGCTTATATGGGGCTGCACTTGAAACATATACGCATTTAATTTCATCGATTGGATGGTTTCCCCAATCTTTCTGAATCTTAATACCTCTAAAACTATTATTCACTCCGTGAGGAATGATTTCAGAATTTTTGAGCGGGCCAGTAACGTTTTGTATCATTCTAGACGCATAATTAGTTAAAAAAATTACTGCTGAAGAAAATTTTAAAGCTCGAACATATAGGATTTTTAAAAAGAATAATCTTAACCTTCCCAACCCGAATCTATATCTTTCCATTTCTCCGGGCTCAAATGGAAGCATGTCCTGGCTTAATGTTACGTTAGGCTTGAAAGTACCAATTGAACTAGCTGTTGTATTAAAAACAAGCATGCATTTGTTCTGTTGTAATTCTGTTTTAAATAAAAATCTCTGCCAATATAGCTGCATAAATATATTCTTCTCTAAATAAAAGGGGTTGTGTTTTTTTAGCCATGGCTTATCAGGAATTTCATTGAGTAAGTTTTTATGAGACCAAACATGAATCTCAGTAATGTCATGATCACTTGGGTTGAGTTCGCTTATTAGCCCAACCATATGGGCAAAAGTTCCTCCAGACCTATTTCTTGATGCGTCTATTCCAATAATCATATTTTCTTTTTTCGTAACTCTGATGCCCACATACCAATTAAAAAAGCTAAAACAAATGCTCCATGAGAAACTTTAAAAGTTTCATGAAATAGTCCAAACACCAAGACTCCCATAAACCCTAAAAATAATCCTAAATCAGTTTTATATAGGTATGCGCCTAACTTCTGCAGAACATATAAATACAAACCCAATCCTATAAATCCTGTTCTAAACAACACGTCATTATACTGCCCATGTGCAGAACCTATTCCATCATCTAAAATAACCCATATCCCTAGATACCCGGACCCAAATAATGGGCTTGAAGCAACATATTCTAAGATTGATTTAATTAGAAAAATTCTATAGCCCGATGAAGAAGCAGCATTTACTAAATTAAAATTGGCACTTCCATCACTTGATCTTAAGGTAAATAATTTATCAGCAAAATACTCAAATGGTAAAGCTATATATTCATATATCCCAGAAAATGCTACTACAACGCCTATACCCATCGCGTACAAAGAAAAAATTCCGAGATTCTTTGCCGTGAGTTTAATTTTAGAACCAAAAATAACAACCAAAAAAACTAAGCCACTCCCAATCAGCCCAACAATTGAGGCTCGAGAAAATGTAAGCAATATTCCTAAAAAAATAATTACCAATAATGGAATTTTTGACAGCCTTAAAAAAACTGAGCTTGATTGAAAAAAGAAAACTAGCCAAAACCCTATAATATATAAAAAACCATACCGCTGATTGCCGACTTGATTCTTGGCCGCATAACCCAGGGTAGCGAGATCAAAAGATCTTAGTTCGTTGAGATTGCTTAGTGATAAATAAAAAGTATAAACGACGATAGCAATTTTAAATGCTGTAATCATACGTTGATTTATATTAATCAATGCATAAGAAAACATACTCATAAATAAAATAAAACTTACTAATTTCCTTAGCGAAAGATGCCAATATGAGTACTGAAATAACCATGCTACAAAAAATATAATACTAAAAATATAGAATGCGATCTTTAAATCACCCGAAAGAAGCTTGATTGATTGATCTTTTAAAAAATAAACAAGCGGAAAAATTAAAAAGAAATAATTTCCTGAAAAAGCTGAACCTAGGGTTACTTGACCCATAAAGCTTATAAATAAAGCAGCCATAAAACAGGTAATCAAATTGTCTTTATGCATCTTAGAGCTATTTATCTAGATTGTAATAGGTGAAATTTTTCATGTTTTTATACTGAGAATTTTGCATTTGTTTCAAAATGAAGGATTGCGCATACCTTACACAATATTTTAATCTATTTGTAACAGATATATTCTTGATAGATGTCTTGAGAAGAATGTTATAGCTATCTTGATAAAACCTGCATTTCATTAGATTTGATGCAAGACTGTATGAAAACCAAAATGGTGGTGATTGAGTTAAGGGTGATATGTAATATGCATAGATTGATTCTAAATTCTGCAAGGTACGATTTGGGTTAGAAGTATTCCCCCCTCCAAGCCAATAGAAACCAAGATCCTCGTCAAGATATACAAAATTATTTGTTAGCGCAGAGATCTTTAACCAACAATCGTAATCTTCCCAGGATATTTTTGATTGGTCTTCAGAAATTAAATTGACTGCCTGCAAAATAGTTTTTTTTATCAAGACGCTTGAGTTTGGGATAGAGTTTCCACCTAACAAAAGATTATCAAGAGCAGATTGTGATGAGTCATAAGAGCCAATTGATTTTTTAAATAAAGAATAGTTACTCTTTATAATTTTTAAGTTATGAAATACTAGCTCACCATCTTTTTTTATGGCACATTTCATTACTCTTTCTAGCTTCTCTGGCTTCCACCAATCATCAGAATCTAAAAAAGCTATCCATTCCCCTTGAGATTTTTTGATGCCTAGATTTCTAGACGTGGCTATTACGCCATTATTTTTAATTTTATAATATCTAAATCGATTTTCGCCAAAGCTTGAAACAATGCTTTCTGTATTATCTGAAGAATGATTGTCTACAATAATTACTTCCCAATTTGAATAAGTTTGAGACAAAATTGATTCTAAAGCCTTACCTATAAGGTGCCCATGATTGTATGAAGGGATAACTATCGATATTAAAGGAAGTTGAATCACGACATACTCAGATTTAAAGATTTTTTATTGAGCTGGCAAAATTTTAGTAACCTTAAAATCTCTGCATCAAAAAGTTCCGCAAAATTAAACTTTAACAAATTTTTTAAATGAGACTCTATTGTGAAGTCAGAAATTGACTCTTCAGCAAGCGGTTTATTTAAGATAATTGAGGGCTTAAATCCAAACTCTTTTTGGCATAAAAATTGAATTTTTTCAGAAACTTCTAAGATTGAAAGCGAGGCAGAAGAACAAATGTTATAGACTGATGTATTTAATGAAGAGGAGATGTGGCCCGACAAGAAATCATCTAAAATATTACAGAGCGCTGTAATTGGTAGAAAATCTCTAAGGTCTGACCCACTGCCATTTATAACCATTTCCTTATTCATTATTGCCTGTAGACATAGTTCATTTACAACGAGTGACCAGCTATTAGAATCTAGAAAAGCAGGGTAACCAAAATTATTCGATAGCCTTAAAATATAAGCTTTCATTGGATTTGAGGCATCCAATTGTTTAATAAATTGCTCCCCAGCTAGGTTTGATGAAGCATATGGATGCATATTTGAGGTTTCAGATTCTTCCGTAATAACGCCTTCTAATTGGCTGGAGTAAACATGAATTGATGATAAAAAGAGGAATTTTTTTATCTCTAAAGCCTCTGAGATTTGAGCTAATTTCTTAGTAGCATTTGCGTTGAAAGAATTTGCTTCCTCTGGATTATTAACACAATTTTTTGCATTTACTCCCGCAGCATGAATCACAACATCTTGATTCTTAACCATTTCAATTAGGTTTTCTTCATTCTTCCAATCTACTTTATAAGTTTTTGCTCCAGAGAGATTTTTATTTAATTTTCTAGTTGAGCGAGATGCAAGGGTAACGCTATATCCCTGGTGAATAAAATGCTCGGCAAGCCTGCTGCCTAAAAACCCAAAACCTCCGGTAATTAGGATTTTCATTGGCTAAAGAGCCCAAGGGGCTCCCTTTTCCCATAATGACTCCAAAAGCTCGTGATCTCTCTTAGTATCCATGCAATGCCAAAAACCATCATGTCTATAAGCCATTAATTCACCTGCCTGAGTTGCTTTTTCTAAAGGCTCTCTTTCAAGCATTGTGCTATCTCCATCAATTAAATCAAAAAATTCAGGATTGATCACAAAATACCCACCATTGATCCAGCCTTCGTGAAGTTGAGGTTTTTCTTGAAAGTTTGAGACTTGATTCCCATTCATCTCTAGCTCTCCAAAACGAGCTGCAGGCCTAACAGCACTGACTGTAACCATTTTTCCATGTTCTTTATGGAAAGCCAGTAACTCATCTATATTTATATCTGCTACGCCATCTCCATACGTAAGCAAAAAGGGTTCGTCCCCAATATAAGATTGCATCCTTTTTACTCGTCCTCCTGTCATAGAATCTTGTCCTGTGTTTACAAGAGTAACTTTCCAGTTATTAGACTCAACTTGATGATGCGTGATATCCCCGGATAAAAGATCGACAGTAAAATCTGCATTTAAAGCTCGGTAATTAAGGAAGTAATCCTTTATTAATTCAGCCTTATAACCTAATGCAATATAAAAGTCTTTGTGATTAAAATGAGCATAAGTATTCATTATGTGCCATAAAATTGGCTTTCCACCAATGCTTACCATGGGTTTTGGAATTACATTTGTATACTCTGATAATCGAGTTCCAAATCCACCTGCTAAGATAATTACTTTCATATTAACTCCCAATTATATTCAATTTCTTCAGGCAATAGTCTCTCCACCTCATCTGGATCATGAAGAATATCTGAAATATTTGTTACTAGGCTTGCCTCATTATAAATCCCCTGAAACCCAAACCACGTATTGGGAGGAACATGAAGTCTCATATAGTTACTTTCTCCAATTTCATGAATTGTAAATTGTTTATTGACCTCATCAAAAAAAACAAACCTAACCAATCCAACAGGCACAACTAAATTCATGCTCATCATAGTATGTTTTTTCCATGCTTTTATTGAATTTTTTTCAACCCAAGAAAAATAAATTTCACCGAACTGACTAAAATCAATATCATTAGATTTTAATGCATGCAATACATCGCCACCCTTTGTAGAAATTCTATTTAGTGGCACAGCTGTAATCTTAGAATTACTCATCTAGCCCAATCTAAACCCCCAAGCAGAGCTAAGCTAATATACTCTTCTAACTGAGAATTTGTTGTATTAGAGATAGTTGCCGGATTTTTATAAAAATCGCTGTACCACTTTGCAGTCATTCGAACAGTATCTTCAAAACCCATAACAGCATTCCAGTTCAATAATGCAAGCGCTTTATCACAATTCAGTTTTAATAAACCAGATTCATATGGACCATTGTCAATACCAGAAATATCTTCCCATTTAACCCGATCCCAATGAAGCGACATAGCTTCAACAAGCTCTAATACACTTTGATTCTGTTTTGCTGGGGGACCAAAATTAAAAGCTTCTCCATGAGGGGATTTTTCAGAAGATAATTCAATGGCTAATCTAAGATATCCGCTTAAGGGCTCTAGTACATGTTGCCATGGTCTAGTAGCATGGGGCTTTCTTAATTTCACTGTTTCGCCCTCAGACCATGCCTTGACGCAATCAGGAATAATTCTATCTTGCGACCAATCGCCCCCTCCTACAACATTTCCTGCACGAGCTGAAGCAATTTTTATTTTTCCCTCCTTGGGAAAAAATGATTTTATATGTGAGCGAATAACTAATTCTGCTGCACCCTTGGAAGCACTGTAGGGATCAGGGCCGCCGAGAGCATCTGTCTCTTTGTAGCCCCAAACCCATTCAACATTATCGTAACATTTGTCGCTGGTAATCATTACCGCATAGCAACTTTTTTTTAATAATCTAAGAGATTCTAGAAGATTTAATGTGCCGATGACGTTAGTGCTCCATGTAGCTACCGGGTCATCATAAGATTGCCTTACTAATGCTTGGGCAGCTAGGTGGAAAACAAAATCTGGCTCCTCGCTCTGAACTATTTCATTTAAAGCTTTTTGATTTCTTATATCTAATCGGTAGTCACGCATCCCAATATCAATATTTGAAACATTAAAATGGGATAAGTTATCCAATTCCTCTAAAGAAATACCTACTACCTCTGCTCCTAATTTTTTCAACCAAGCAGAAAGCCAGGCACCCTTAAAGCCTGTATGACCAGTTATCAATACTTTTGCACCGTTAAACTGATCGAACATGCTCATACTGTATCCTCTATAAATATTTTTGAACCTAGTCTATTGTCTATAAAACTTAACCATTTAGGCAAGGAGCTGTCCAGCTCAAAAAAATTATCTGCTTTAATGCTTAGCTCTTGACATCCTTCCAATGATAGTAAAATTTTTTCAACTAAGTCTTGATATGTTTTTACAAAAACAGTCTGGTCTATTTCTAACATAGGGCTTAAGTTTAATTTATTAGAATCAATCATGCACGCCAATGGAATGCCTTGAAAAAAAGCATCTAACGCAGCAGTTGTAACATTGGTTGAAATTGCAATTTTAGATTTTTGCAAAAGACTTGATATGTCTTCTTCATTAATAACAATAGGTAATTCCTTGAACTTAGATATTGAAACAAAACAAGCTGGATGAGGTTTGAAGATGAATTTAAGCCTTGATGGCAATAATGGGATAGCGGATAAAAGCATCTGAATTAATTGATCATTATTTTCCATCAAGTAATCACCCAAAATTAATATATAATCATCATCTTGGTGGCTAATTTTAGGAATAGTAGTATTTTTGTTATGCTCAAGATGAAAGAACCTGAGTGCCTCGACTAATTTTATTTCTGCATCTGGATAGGCAATTTTTTCAAAGTAATTCTTTTGAGCCTTTCCGTTAATAGCTATAAAATCTGGTTTTGGGTACCTATTTTTATTTATATCGGAATGAATTCTTGAATCATTTGCATATCTTAAATCCCAAAAACGAGTAGTGGAGTGCGGCACACCAACTATCTCATTATGACTGCATGCCTTCCATGAATGATTTAAACCCATTTCCCAACTTTGATTTTCTTGCAAATACAATCCCAGCTTTTGATTCGATCCTGACTCCATGGCAGCTAGAAAAAGGTTTAAATTTAAGCAATTATTAATTGCGTGTATACCCTTGAATGATTTATTCCAATCATCAAGCATTACCTGAACCAAGAAATCGTCTTGCATAATAGAGCGTTTAATCTTAGAACTTACAATACTAATTTTAATCCAATCTTTAATAGCCTCGAAAACAATCTTGTAATTAATGAATGACTCTAAAAATACATGGACCTCATCCACATTTGATACATTAAATGAATTTAATATTTTTGATGCTTCTTTGGTATTTGGGATTTGTTTGCTAGGAGTAAAAATATGCAGCCAATTAATGGAATGCCCTCTATCAATTAATTTGCTAGGAAGATGGCTCCAAAAATTAGATTCATGCTTATTCAATCTAAGATTTTTATTGCTAAGATTTGCTAGGTAAGAAAAAATTGTTATATTTGCTGATGATTTCTTCCATAAATCTATGCCAACTCCTTTTAAATGCCTGCTCTTAAATAAATAGCCTAGAAGCCAGGCAAATGCTTTGAAGTGCTGAGGTAGAACAAACCGAGGCATATGAAAATTTTTACTATGTCTAGAAAACTGAAAACTACTTTGCTCAGATAGTTTTTTGAGAGCTTTTATCAGGGGTTCATTTTTAGATTGAACTTGAATGGATTTAATATTATTTAGGTTCGCCCATTGATAAAAAGCAATTAACTTTATGACATTATCAATCTGAGGAGATTTGCTGAAGTTACATTTCTCAGAGAATGAGCTCATCCACCAAAAGCTTAAATTAGGTTTTATTTCAAAATGGTCTTTAACAGACATTTTAAATGCTTTTCTTTCTCCTAAATCATAAGACCACTCTAAGTATGCATCTCTGACAGAGTCTTTATTCTCCTCAACGATATCTAAAATAGAAATAGTATCGAAACTTGAAGTCTTATCAAAGCCACGCCAAAGTATGACTTTTTTGTTTTTAGGAATTGGCTCTAGGGAATCCCAAACTATAAAATCAGACATTATTAGCTTTACTCTAAACTACTTCCTTTTCCAAATTTGATTAAATGCAGATTGTGCCTGTATATCTGAGGCTTCTGAAAATTCTTCACTAGAAAGTATTTTATCAACCAGCCTTAATCCTGAATTAATTAAAATCTCATTAACTCCATGTGCCTGCTCTTTAAAATTATCATTTACTTCAATGAGGATGCTATCAACATTTTTTAAAATTGATTCGCCACCTAAAAGAATTAAATGTTCTAATCCATCCACATCCATTTTAATAAAGCTTGGTGAGGGAATATTTAAAAAATTAACTGCATCATCCATGGTAATCCCGATAGTTTTATATAGAAAATTCGTATTGATCTTCTTTCCATCCCATCCAAAATCTTCTCCAAAAGTAGATAGTGCGCCTCCCCATTGAGTATTGATCATATGCATATCATTAAAATTAGTTTGATTGCTAAGCGCTATTGGGACTATACATATTTTATCTTGGAGCTTATTTTCATATGTATTGCGCGCTAACAACTCTAAATTAAAGACTGATGGCTCAAAAGCAAACACCTGCGAACCTTTGGCCTTTGCTGCATATAATGAATACAGTCCCAGATTTGCCCCTACATCCCACATAATTGCACCATCTTGCATAGAATCTATCCACTCTAATGTTTCAGGTTCTTTTGATGCGAAGGTTTGAGCTCTCCAATCTGATAGATAGTTAGGAACAACAAATTTTAAAACATGTCCTTTGTAATCCTCTGAGCGGATTCTCTGCATCATTAATTTTTGAAATTGTCCAAGCATAAATAACCTAGCTCTATAGAAGTGGCTAGTCATATCTTTCTGTGGTGCAAAAGAAAGGAAAGCTTTCACAATATTTTGTATAATAGATTTGAGGAATTTTCTCATTTTTTATATATGAAAGTTGGGTTAAATAGGTAGATTAAAGATGAAGAGAAAGAGCTAAGAGGCTAATCAGGAAACCTCATATTCCGCTTTTCCAATCAAAGCATCTATAACGGTTGTAACCCAAATCATATGGATGCACTCAACAATGTTGTATGCATGTGAATCTACCCAAAAATTTATATCTCCAAGTAATTTTAGGGAATTATCAGCATGTCTACCAGAGAATGTAACTATCTTAATGCCTCTATCTTTAGCTACCTTTGCCGCATTAACTACGCTGGCAGACTCACCACTTACACTTATAAGCACCAATGCATCACCCTCATTGCCATAAAATTTTACAGCTTCGCTGACCCAATGATCATAACCAAAATCATTAGAGAAACATGTAATAACATTAGCCTCGTTAAATGTAACTGCTCTTACCCCACCCTGTTTTGTAAAATCAACTGCTCCATGAGCGGAAATGGAGGCACTGGCGCCATTTCCAGCAAACATAAGCTTCTTATTATTATTTTTAACTTCTAACGCTAAACTTTTAAAATCTTCAAATTGAAGATTAATATTCTCTGGATATATTAATTTAAAGTACTCATCGAAGTATGGTTTGTAGAAATCTGTCATTTTTAAGTAATTTTTATTGCTGATTGTATAGTTTTTTTATGCGTAATGTTAAAAATTGTTTTTCAAGCATGCCTTAGTATAGTTCTGGATTGGCAATGTCATAATGATCTCTCCAATGTGAGTCTGCATAATATATTTTGTAAACTAATTTCATTGTTTCAAGAGCATCTCGCGATGTTCCATTCTTTGGATCTGTATCATTTATGATAGATTCAAAAAAAGACTTAATTTCTTGGTCCCATGAAGGATCATTATTATATCTAATATGGTGCTCTTTGGGATCACCCCCATCATGATCTGGGCTAGCAGTAGCTATTGTAAGGGTCTCAGCGCCATAACTTTTTGTTCCTGAAAGTATTCCGCCCAAAATAACACTGCCTTTTTCTAGATTGATATCTAAATTAAACCGATGGCGCCACTGAGTTGCAGATGAATGAAGCATGCCAACAATGCCGTCACTTGTTCTCATCATGCTATAGGCATTATCTTCAACATCATATCCCCAATGGTTGTTAGAAATAAAACTATGAACATCAATGAAATCGCCTGCAAATAATCTCATTAAATCAACCATATGAATGCCTTGATCCAAAAGGACTCCTCCGCCTGCAATAGACCGCCTTGTTCTCCAGTCAGGCTGATTAAAAGTAATTAACTGTGATTTTCCATACACACCTCGCATATTGATAATTTTACCAAGTTCTTTAGAGCGAATTATCTTTAGCGCTTCTTGTACAGAATCATGATACCTATGGTTAAAACCGTACATCAATTTAAGGGCTGGGTTCTCTTTCTCAACCTTGATAACTGAGGCTATATCAGCAACAGTCCTGCCTGGTGGTTTTTCACAAAATGTATGAAGTCCTTTTTTTAGCCCTGCTATAGTGACCTCAGAAGCGATATGATTAGGCATACATACCAGTAAAATATCTAGCTCTTCTTGAAGTAATTCTGAATAGCTTTTAAAGAACTTTAATCCGTTATCAGTTACTCCTGAGGATTTAAAGGTTTGATCACATACAGCCATTACTTCAGCATATTCACTTCTATCTATGCAATCTTTTCTCCGCTTTCCAACTATTCCATATCCTGCTATTCCAACCTTTAATTTATTCATCTATTTTTCAGCCTCCTATCTGGCAATGAACTAAAAAAATCTATCCAAGAATCCAATGGATCTTTATCAATTGTAAGACATAAATCATTAAACTTTTCTCTTGCTGTAATTGTTTTAGGATCTTTCCACCATTTCATAGGATCTTTTGCTATAAGAGCTAGGTGCTGAGCTGCAGAATCTGTACTTGTATGCATAATATTTGATTTTTTTAGAGCAATAATCAATTCATCATAAATTGGCTGAACCTCCCAAAATTTTTCTTCATAAAGGAGCATTGTAGGAACGCCTGAAAACATTGCTTCAGAAAATGTAGTTTGAGGATATGTGCAAATTATTAACCTAGAATTTTGAATTGTACTAGAAAGAGATGGCTCACTTGAGATAATAGCTTCTCCAAAATCTTCTTGATATCTAGCCTTAGTTTGCCAACCTCCCAAGGGAAAAGGTCTAACCTTGAGTATCTTTTTTAGATTATTTGGTAATATTTGGATAAATTCTTTTTTTTGATTGTAGCCATCCAGAACAAGTGGCCCCATTGGAATTGAAGCGCATCTATAGCTATACTTCTGGCTATCATAGTCTATCAAAGAAATGTCGCCGCTAAAATTATAATTTATGACTTTCTTAGAAAGTTTATTTGCAGGCATTCTAATATGACCATCCATCCATTCCTGCCCCCAAACAATACGATAATCTGCAATTTTTTCTTGATGATTAAAAACAGTATAAAGTGGGTATAAAGCACCACCATGGCTTGAGATAATTAATTGTGCGCCTTTTAACTGTTGCTCAGCAGACCAGACTTTGAATAATTCGCTGGCAAAATGTGCATTTGCTGTAAAAATATTATCTGCATTACATAACCTTGATTGAATATTTATTAATTTTTTATAGCCTTCCAAATAGCAAATTGGAATATCTTTCAAAATATTATCTGCTACAAAATTTTCAAAACTTTGCTTATCAACATTATCAGAAATGCATGGGTTTATTTCTGTTAACGCAGACCGATCAATTGCATTGGGATAATTAATGTCTTGATTAAGAAATGAGCTTATTCCTGGAAATATCCCCAAACGAAAAGATAATTTTAAGATAAAACTTCGAGGAAAATAACTATGAAATAAAACAAACCTCCGATTATTAAATGAAAAAAATCTAAAAAGACTATCGATTAAGTTTGCAATAAACTGCGTAAGCTTTTTTATGAGATTTAACTCAGGGATAACTCTTGGTTCCCTTATGTAAAGCGCAGAACTAATCTTTTTTACATGAATATCTAAATCCTTTCTAAAGTTAATTATTGCTATATAAATTTGATGGTTCCACTCATCTGAATCAAAGAAATGTATAGAGTTAGAGAAATCTCTTGCAATACCTCTAGGAAGTTTTGAATCTAGAGAAAAGGTATCTAGCATACCTAAATTTTGATTTGCCATACTTAAACTCTCCCATCTGTCCCAAAGAACAGGAATATAGTTTAGTAGCCAAGGTCCAATAATAATTCTCCAGTAATTTTTATCCCGTTTTACACTATGAAATTCATTTAAGAAATTACTCAGATTGCTTAAAAACTTCTCATTGAGCTTTTCTAGACCTTGGTGATCTATTTGCAGTTTTTTTCGATCACGCCAATGATAGTGGCAAACACTGGAGGATCTTCTGCTCCATATTGCTGAGCGCGATGGATCTTTGCACCATTCTCCTAAGAATAAAATTTCTTCATTAGCTCCCCATGCTCTTTCAAGGGAGGTGGTAACTAATAGCCTAGGTTTCAAATCTTAAATTTATATTTTTATATTAATAATTTTATTGAGAGAGGGCTACAAGTAACAATAAATTACTTTTTAAGTAATCTCTTATTCACATAGACTACATCAACCCAATCGGTTCTTCCATTCATTGGATTTTTGGCGATATGACTAATATCATAAAGCTGGAAGTTTGCCTTGAGTAAGTATTTCTCAATATCAGAAAAAGAAAGACTTCTTTCATAGAAATCATAAAACATTAGTTCTGTAAGAACTACATCTACAAGTTCAAGTTTATCCCCAAAACCTTCCAAAACCTCTGGCTCAAAACCTTGAGTATCTATTTTTAGTAAATTTATAGAGTTTATAAGAACATCATGATTATCAATGTAATCATCTAATCTCATCAAAGAAACTTCTCTTGCATGATTAAGGGTTTTCCCGTACTCGAGCTTTTTTTCATCATCTTCTTCGCTTAATTTCTCCAAATCAAGTGAATCCCTGCTATTCATGTTAATTTTATTAAACCCAGACACGCCTGTGTTTATATCATGAGTGTAGAATTGAGCGCTTTCATTTGATTTATTTCCTGCAGCCATATGATTAATGTATACATTCCCAGCATTTGAATGCTTATGAGCACTTTCATTTAGATCTTCCATGCATTCATCCTGAGGCTCAAAGCAATGCACATGAGATTGAGGCCACCATTCTTTAAACTCATCTAAAGAGCTTCCATTGTTTGCTCCAACATCAAAAATAACAGGATCCTCTCTATTAATTAAAAGTTTTATGGTTTTTTCTCTACTAAATGTTTCTAAATATTTTGCTGTTCTCTCTTCGTTCTTTCCGTGATTTTTATTCTTTTTAATCATTTTCTTATAATGGTTTTTTATGTGAAAAAACTATAACTTATTTTGAGTCAATATTTTTAAAAAAGTTTACCCAGTTATCCTTGGGATTATCAGTGATTGTAAGGCAGATTTCTTCAAATTTCTTTCGTGCTGATAAAACTTTTTGACTATCCCACCATAATTCAGGACTCTCATATATATGAGCAATATGCTTTGCTGCATCTTGTGGATCAAAATGCAAAATCTTTGCTTCTTCAAGCTCTAAAAATAATTCATCGTAAATTGATTGGCATTCCCAAATTCCTTTTTTAAGTAGAAGTATTGAAGGTATTCCAGAGTACATGGACTCAGCGAAGGATGTTTGAGGGTAACAGCAAATAACAATTCTTGAGCTCTCAAAATCCTTCAAAATGGTTGATTCATTAGTAATAATATCTTTCCCAAACTGGTCTATATATCTTTGCTTAGTTTCCCAGCTGCCTAATGCTTTTGGTCTAACTTTTAAATTTTTTAAAATTTTTGTATCTAGGCTCTCTAAAAATATTTTATTTTGGTTGAAAACCTCTAAAACTAATGGCCCAACTGGGACTGAAAAACACCTAAAACCATATCTTGTTGTTTCATAGTCAACAAAAAGTACGTTGCTTTCTTGCTGATAGTCTTTAGCTTTATAATGCAGTTTGTTGGGAGGCATTCTAGTCTGAGTTTGAAGCCATTCCTGACCCCAAACAATTCTGCAATCAGCTATTTTATCTTCTAAATCAAAATTATTAAATAATGGATAAAAAGCTCCGCCATGAGCTGAAATTATTAACTTCGCTCCAAGGGAGGTTTGTTCTGCAGACCATATTTTAAATACCTCATTTGCAATGTAAGCATTTGCTGTAAAAATTTTCTTTGCATTAACTAATTTTTTTGTCCTTTCCTTGATAGATTTGTAGTCCTCTAAATATGCAATGGGAATATCTTTAAAAATATTTTGAAATAGATATTTCTCAAATCTATTTTTGCTAATCAATTTTTCAAACTTCAAATTTGTCCTATCTTTTGAATCTGTATATTCAAATGGCTCTTTTAAAAGAGCATGCCATCGAGGCAAGACTTTTAGCTTTAAATAAAAGTAAATAAGGGTTTTTCTTGGAAAATAAGTATGAAAAAATAATATTTCCTGATCATTGCTAGAAAAGAATTGCAAACAGGCATCTACTTTAAGAGCAAAATAACGAAGAATTCTTTGCCTAAACGTTAATTTAATTTTTGAAGAAAGGAATTTTTTGGATAGTTCAATATTTATAATTTTAGTTTTAATATTATTAAAACTTCGATTTTCAATAATTTCAGCAAAAACACTATGATTCCAAATATCAGAATCATGAGCCTCTCTAAATTCAACAAAATCTTTTGGAGGAGATCTTAATAGAGCATCTCGTATGAAATAAGTTTCTATTTTTTCATTTAGGTTTATGGCTGAAGATATTGCTTCCCACCTATCCCAAATTACTGAAATATATATTAATAGCCATGGCCCAATAATAATTCTCCAATAGCTCTCAGATTTATTTAAGCTGTGATATTGATTTAGGAAACTTGTTAACTCTTTAATCAACTCTTCATTGAGTGATTCTAAATAGGCATGATCAATTGCAAGTTTCTTTCTGTTGGCCCAGTGGTAATCAATAGTTCTATGTTCCCTTGAGCTCCAAAGGTTTTTCATAGAATATCTTTTACACCACTCTCCTAAAAAAACTATTTCTTCTTGTGGATCTCCCCAAGTAAGATCTAGTGCAGTTGTCACTAATATTTTTTTCTTAACCTCCATCACAAACTAATAATAATTTTATAAATAAAGTTAAGAATTGTAAGGTCTAATTTTTGGGGGATTTTCAAGATAATTATAAATATCTTCAATAAAAAATTCTGAAGCAACTTTGTAAAAATCTCGCATTTTAAAGGCCCACATTTGAAAACCAGAGCTATGGGTATACGATTTAACTAGATCCCGCTTTTCCATCTCGTGAAAATAGTGCTCATTAAGAGCCAATCTCTTTAAAATATCTGAATCACGATACATCACTGACATGTAAAAAGGCTCTTTAGTAATTTCACCATTAGATTTAATAATCGGGTGTAAAAATTCCTTGGTATACCTGTATGGAACCCCAGAAATTACCTCAACATGATGAATAAGAGTCACAGCTTTAGATGGATGCAGGCCAATATTTATTTGCAATAAATCCAAATCAAGAAATTTACTCCAAGGCGAGCCTGCTCCATATGAGTGCCTAGAAACTTTTGTTAATATATCAGCATGCTTGCCAATACCTGATATTGACCAAAACGGATGAAAAGTTCTTACTGATGAGGGGGCTTGCCTAATATATTCTGCAAAAGCTCCCATTTGATGAGATGGGGTCAAATCAATGTCAAATGGTATATCTGTATTACAAAGATTCATTGATGCTGATGGGGAAAAGATCGAGCCTGTTTGGCCAACAACATCTAGAAATGAAGATAGGCATAGTGGTAATAAAACATTTTTTCTTAGTCTTGTTCTAGCCAAAGAAGTTACGTTGCCAGATATATAACAATTCTCCCCCTTGCATAGACCTATATCCTCTAAGCCCTCAATTAACTCATTTTTTAAATCTTCTGGGGAGATCATGTTTAGCTTAATCCTTGAGTATTTTTTTTAAGTATTCTTCTGCAGCAAAAAATTGATGGGGCGGAATAAATCTATTATTTGAGACTCCAAATGATCTTCTGTTGGCTCGACCATCTAAAAAATTATTTCGAATCATTTCAGCCTCATTTATGCAAAATTTATCTGAGGTGTCTGGTGAAGATATGTTTAATTTTTTATTGTTATCGGTTTTTTGAGAAAGCGACAATTCTGAGTTTAATGTACAAACCCAAATATCTTTTGATGGATATAGCGTTTGAAGGTGTCTAGAGGCAGCCCAAAATAAACTAGAGTCATTTGGAAAGGGAAATGGTGTATGAATATATGTTTTTTTATGATCCAAGATAAGATCAATCATTGGTTCAATTAACTGCCAAAATGTATCATGCTGCGGATCTGGAAATGGCCATAACTTTGCATCTAAACAATAATCAAAATGGCCATAATGAACCTTAGAAAACTTACTATCAACTTTGTCAGATTCTAGCATAGTATTTAAATTTACCATTCCTGCTTTGGTTTCAATCATAGGAACAATTTCTAAAAAACTATTGTTATCTTGTCTGTGTGCTGTTAACAACGAATGTGTTTTCTCAATCTGATCATAGGATTCAACCATTGGTAGAAAAATTCCTGTAATTGGGAATCCTGAATCAAAAATCTTTAAAACTGTATTTATGTCCTCTTCAAAAAATTCTGTGTTTATTGAATTAACTCTTACATAAATTGGCTGATCAAATTTATCTCCAAGCCAGCTCTTACTATTTACTAACTCAAGGAAATTGTTTCGAGCATCTATCTTTAGAGTTCGTGTTATATCTTTATCAAATGGATCTTGAGCACTGTCCTCTAAATCAAGAATTGTCATTACTCCAGCTGCGTTTAATCTTTTTACGAAACGTAATGTTGCTCTTGGGTGGGTTAATGGCAAGTACTGAATAATATTTAAATCTCTCATTTTTGCTCCTTAGATATTGAAATTAACCCATGCTGAACTAATTTTTTAACAATTGCATACAGCTCCCAGATTGGAACATTAATTTTTTCAGCAATTTCTAATAAATCAATTTCTCCATCGGCATATGTTGTGAAATCCATCATGGTTCTAACAGCATCTGTGGATTCCTTGGTTGAGGTCTCTGGGTAAAGACCTCTTTTTCCTAATTGAGGCTCTCCAAGAACTTGTGCTTTCGGGAAACAATTAAACTCAATGACTTCAATTGCTTTGATAAAAGCATTGAGGCCCCCTCTTAACCCTGCAGGAGATATCAATGATAGATCGTCTAATGAAGTATGGTATTCAGGATATTCATCATATTTACTCCTCATAATTGTTGCAATTGGCAGATCAACTCCTGGAGCACAATACTGACGCTCATCACTTCCTCGATCTAACCAAGTATATTGTTTATAGTCTGAATCAATATGACTAAGAACATGCTTTCCAACCCTATCAGCTAGCGTGCTTCCATTTCTGGAGGGCAGGAATGAATAACACCTATCATCACCAACACATGTAATATTAAAACCTGCAATTACATTAGATTTTAAATGTTCCATATGTTGACTTAAGTAAACAATTGAGCCAATTGTTTCAGGAATAAAGATGAATCTATATGTGTAATATGGGCTCTCCAAAGAATTAATCCATTTAGCAAGAGCTGCAGAGACTATTGGCCCTGATAATTCATTGTTGCCCATAGATGGATGGCATACATAGGTTGATAAAAGAACCTCTTTAGAGCTTTGACCTTTTATAACTAAATCTGAATAATTTAAAACTCCATCCTTTAATTCGGAATCTATGACAGCATGATATTTAGTATCTTCTAGAGCCAGTCTTTGCTCATGCGAAAGACAGAAACCCCAATTTCGTGAATAATACGAGGTTATGTAAGGAATAGCATTTGGTAGAGATGGAAGTGAATGAAGATGCTTTTGAAGCTCGGCAAGATCTAGGATTGTATCTATAGGTTCTGAGTAACCAACCACATGGAGATTACTGGTATTAAAATCTATAATTTTTTTACCTTTTTCATTCTCGATATATGCATCTTTAATATCCCACTCAAGCGGTACTTGCCAATCCAGTACATTTTCTCCAGTTTTAATTTCATGCATATTAAGAGTGGGTAATAAATTCTTTAAGTAGCTCAGGGTATCCCTCACTCCGGAGCCTGTTAAACTTCTGCAAATTGGAAAGAGGTCCTCAGCCCATGCATACATTTCGTCACCGCTTGTAACCTTTTTCATATATCTAATTAATTGGCTTTTCTAGAATTTGATTTTGTACAGGAGTATTTTTTAAAACATCTGAATTTACCTTTTGTCCAATAATCTTGTTGAAATATTTTGGAGGAAGTCCAAATCCTGGTCTTATACTTCTAATAGCATTATTTGAAATAATATCTCCAGACTTTAAGTCTTTAACAAAATATAGTGATCTTCTAAATTGAGCATTTTCTTCTTCACTTGATTTCCTAGAAAAATTTACATCTCCGAGAGCACTCCAAGCTACATTCACGCCTCTACATAAATCAGCTAATTCAACAGGCTCTAATGAGAAGCTATCATCTGGGCCGCCGCCTTCTCTATCAAGCGTAAAATGCTTTTCAATGATAGACGCTCCCAATGCTACGCTTGCTATCGCAGTATTATTATCAAGAGTGTGATCAGACAAGCCTGTAACTAAGTTAAAATTTTGTCTCATCTCAGTTATGGTTTTTAAATTGTAATCTTTTGCAGGGGCAGGATACCCACTTACGCAATGCAGTATAGCCAATTGATTGCAGCCAGCGCTCTTTGCAGCATCAATTGCCTCAGCAATTTCTTCTGCATTAGCCATTCCAGTTGAAATAATCATTGGTTTGCCTGTACTAGCAACATACTCAATTAAAGGCAGATCAATTGCTTCGAAAGAAGCAATTTTATAAGCAGGTGCATTTAAGTCTTCTAATAAATCAACAGCGGTGTTGTCAAAGGGTGAACTAAAAATTGTAATTCCTATTTTTTTAGCATGACTGAATAGCTTCTCATGCCATTCCCAAGGCATATGCGCTTCATCATATAACTCATAAAGAGTTTTACCATCCCATAAACCGCCTTGAATTTGAAAGTCTGGAGCAGAAGAGTTTAAAGTTATTGTATCTGCAGTATAGGTCTGTAACTTCACAGCATCAGCATTTGCTTTTTTAGCCTCCTCGATAATTCTCATTGCTGTATCCAGGCTTCCATTATGATTTGCTGAAAGTTCTGCAATGACATACGGTGAATGATCACAAGAAATAATCCGATTATTAATTTCTATTTTGGGTTCAGGCATTTTTGTAGTTATCCATTTTATTTATCCAATCTTTCCGCAAGAAACCAAAACAAATTATATCTTGATATTTAGAGTCTTGTTTGTATTGACCTTTTAAGATACCTTCTTGAGTAAACCCTAATTTTAAATGGAAATTAATCGAAGCTGTATTTTTATTGAGAGCTTGACCACATAATTTATTAAGATTTAGTTTTTCAAAAGCATAATTTAGCGCATTTATCCCTAAAGACATTCCCGTTCCTTTGGGCGCATCAGGTGAAGTGTAAAAACCCCAATCAGCATAACAGTTACTCGAATTAAGATTAAAATTTACATACCCCATCGCTATGCCTTTCTCTTCATAAATCATTGGAATTTTATTACTATTGGAAATAGTGGATTCAAACCATTTTATATGTTCTTCTTTTGATATTTTATGCTGAGATAGCATATTGTTTCTAATAGAGGGATGATTTCTCCAGACTAAAACTTCCTCAAGATCTTTTTTGTTCATAGGTCTGATTGCTTTCATAATATTTTTACTGGATACAATTCGTCACCCTTTGAACACCAAGTCCATCAACTAAACTAGCGGCAATGTTAGAGGCTTCAATTAAATTTTTAGGATCTCTATAATAATTAATAGCACTCCTCAAGGAATAACCATCGCTATATTTCTGATCTATAACAATTGTAGCGCCGGAAAGATGTAATGCTTTTGCACCGGGCCCTTGATTCTCTGCAATTACCAATGAAATTGAAGGAAGACCCAAACAACAACGTTCCCAGGCAGAAGTTCCCACTGCACCAATTATTAAATCTTGGCTTAATAATAGTTTTGCCATATCGCTAACACCAAGATGTAGCTTTGTTTGAAATGGCATGCTTTCTAATTGATTCTGAACTTTATTAATAAAAGGAGCTCTTTCACCTAAAATAATAGAAATTGTGCAATCGATAGGTAAATTGCATTCACGCAAATCTTTAAGCACTTTAGTTGAAAAATTATGTGGATCACTTCCACCCATGCTAATTAGAATGTTTTTTAATTCTGGAGCTTTTCTTAGCTTTAGTGATTCATCTCTCATTGTTAAAAATTCATCTCTGATCAATGTATAGCTTAATCCTGTTAATATCTTGGATGATTTTGGGATTAAATTTAGGTAACTTGAATCTGTGCGGCCAAGGTTCTGATCCAAAAGAATATCACAGTCATGCGGTCTATTAGCTAAATCATCAATAACCATTAAATTTTTACAATTTTCCCTTAACTTAGTTTCCCACAAAATGTTTATTGAGTAATGATCAATTACAAGCCAAGTAATATCCAGTTTATTTAAAATTAACTTTGTAAGATCGGAATCAACCTCCCAATCAAATTGATCATCTGGCGATATGGGTATGTTAAAAACATTATGGCCCATATTCATAACTTTTGTTTGCATCTTTGAATCTAGCATGCGGCAAATAAAACAAGATTGAATTGATAGTTTTTTTAATTCATTCGCAATTGTTAGGCATCTCATTAAATGCCCATGCCCAATTTGATTGGATGCGTCAACTCTAAATGCGTAACTAGCTAGAGCCATAAATTAAACAATAACTTTTTTTAATGTCTTGATAACCATTTGCTGCTCAATATCAGTTAATGTTGGGTACATCGGTATGCTGAGAGCTTCTTGATGATAGGCTTCTGATTCTGGGCAATAACCTTTCTGAAAACCCATTTGCTCATAGAAAGGTTGCCTATAAACTGGAATATAATGTAAATTTACTAATACTCCCAAGTCGCATAGTTCATCATGTATTTGTGGGTGCGTTTTGTTAATTTGATCAAGTTTTAACCTAATAATATAAAGATGATAGCTAGAAAATGAATCTTGATGTTGCCAAGGAATTTGAAGTGGCAAAGAAGATAGCGCTTGATTGTATTGATTAGCTATTCTATGCCTTTGGTTTATAATTTTTGTAAGCCTCTCCATCTGACTTAAACCTAAGGAAGCTGCAATATCTGTCATTCTGTAGTTATAACCTAATCTAACTTGCTGATAGTTCCAAAGCTCATTGACTGGAGTATCAATCATCTCTTTAGTATTTGAGGTGATACCATGACTTCGATGTTGGCGCATTCTATTTGAAAGATTATGATCATTTGTGAGAGCCATTCCACCCTCTCCTGTTGTAATGATTTTTACGGGGTGAAAACTAAAAATTGTTATGTCGCTATACTGACAGCTTCCTACTGGCACTCCTTTGTATGAAGCTCCAATTGCATGAGAGGCATCTTCAATAATTTTAAAACCATACTCATGACTCAATTTTTTTATTTTGCTCATCTCACATGATTGGCCGCTAAGATGAACAGGAACTACAATTTTAGGCAATGAGTTCTGTTTTTTGGCTTCAATTAGTTTTTCCTCTAAATTGTTTACACACATGTTGTAAGTGAGCGGATCAATGTCAATAAAGTCTACCTTTGCACCGCAGTATATTGCGCAATTCGAAGAAGCAACAAATGTATTGGGACTTGTCCAAAGGGAATCTCCAGGACCTAACTCAAGCGCCATGCACGCTATGTGAAGCGCCGATGTTGCACTGTTTACAGCTACAGCATCATTTGCACCTGTATGCTTGCATACAACTGCTTCAAATTTAGGTACTACTGGCCCTTGAGTCAATAGATCAGATTTTAGCACCTCTACAACAGCAGCGATGTCATCATCTGTAACATCCTGTCTTCCATATTTAATTTTCATTGTTTCTTAAACCTCAGTTAAAAATTCTTGGGCAGTATGGGCGCTGGATATTGCCCCATTTGAAAAGCTTTATTTAAAACTAATAAATTTTTTTTAGCAATTATCTCAGTATTTTCTCTATATTTTATCGAAGCCCCTGTAAGAGTCTGGTAATCAATAGATGGGATCCAGCAATTGGTTTTATTTACAGAGACTGCTTCAAGATCAATCATGGACAAACAATCATCTAGCAAACTCAGATACGGATTTTGCCCATCATCTTTACCGTCTTTCGGCTGAGAGTAAAAATGTCCATATGTTTTTGGCTTCATTAAGTAGTCACACCCAACTAAAATTGCTTTTTTAAAGCCTAGAGTAATTGCTAGTCCAATCCCTGCATGCAAACCTCCAGCTAAGTAACTAAACTCAGAGCATAAATCTAGGTAATTTGTATCAGGATCCCTCTTTCCAAAATGATGGAGGTAGTGAGTATTTTTCAGCGGGCTTCCTAACATATTAGTGTAACTGGTAAAAAGTGAAATATTTGGGAACTTAGAAATCTGAGATTTGAATAGATTGCCCATAATATTCCTTTCAAATTTATGCTTGTATGGATTTTTAAAGTAATAATAGAATGACAAAGGCTCAGGCAAGGTATAACAACAAGTATCTAGAAGATGAAAGTCCTTATGCAGGACAAGGTGATTCATACCAATGGTTGGATGATCTTGAAAATGATGAAAGTCAATAGACTTAATCGACGCTCCGTTTCCAAAAATATAACAGGTTTGATCAAAGAAATTATTTTTAAAAATTTCATTTTTTTTGAGAGCAGGTCCAAGAATGGTTTTTAATAATGTACTTTTCACAATCTATTAACCGTCTATAAACCAAGAAAGTTATCCAACATTTTTAAACCTACTTTTCCGCTTTTCTCAGGATGAAATTGACACCCCATAATATTTTCAGATTGAATTACTGCTGGTATAAAATTATCTCCATATAAACATCCAGCAATTAAATGATTTGAAATTGCGGGTTGAGCCATAAATGAGTGCACAAAATAAACAGCAGATGTTTCGTCAGTGCCCTCTAACAGGGTACCAGACCAATTTACATCTTGATCGCGAGGTTTAATAATATTGCTCCATCCTATATGAGGAATTTTTAATTTTTTTCCGTCTTGTGCCATAGGCTGGATCGCTTGGACAGTCCCAGGAATTAAACCTAACCCTTTTGTAATTCCAAATTCTTCACTTTGGTCGAGAAGAAACTGCATACCGAGACAAATTCCGAGGATGGGGGTCCCCTTTAAAGATACTGCAGATAAGAGATCAATAAAGTCTCTTTTATTTAATTCACTCATGCCATTTGCAAAAGCGCCAACACCAGGCAGCACTAACCTTTCAGCTTTTAAAATTTTATCTGGGTCTCCGGTAATTGAGACTGAGGCATTGTTATATTCCAGACCCCTTTTTACACTTAATAAATTACCAACACCATAATCTATAATTGTAACAACTTTACTAGTCATGCTCTCTCACATTTATTTCTGCTTTTTTGGCTGCATCTCTTATTAATGGAATTGTTGATCGCTCGTAATGCAAGATATCCGCCATTGCAATTGCATCAGCATCTCCAATCTTGATTGCATCCTCGAGATGAGAAAATGAACCCATGCCGCCACTAGCTATGACAGGAATATTCGTAACCTCAGTAACAGCTTTAATTAGATCTATATCAAAACCTTTTTTAGTACCCTCAGCATCTATTGATGTTAATAAGATTTCTCCTGCCCCTCTCATTACCCCTTCCTTGGTCCAATCTATGACATCAATTCCAGTTCTTTCTCTGCCCGAATCTGTATAGACTTCCCAAGTATTATCTGTCTGCTTCTTTGCTTCAATTGATAAAACCATGCACTGAGAACCAAATCTTCTTGAAACTTCATTTATAAGGTCTGGTCTTTGAACTGCAGCGCTATTAATTGCTACTTTATCTGCTCCAGCTCTTAATAGTTCCTTTACATCATCAACACTTCTAATCCCACCACCTACCGTTAAAGGAATAAATACTTCTTCAACAGTCCTTGAAACAATTTCGGGAAGCTTGCTTCTGCCATATAAGCTAGCAACAATATCTATATAAATTAATTCATCTGCGCCCTGCAAATAGTACTTCTTAGCATACTCCTGAGGGTCTCCTATTACTCTTAGGCCTTCTAGATGAATTCCTTTAATAAGGTTTGGGCCCTTAATATCAAGTCTAGAAATTAAACGAACTTTCTTATGTTTCATTCAATTTAATCAAGTCTTTGTTGATCATGCCAAACAGTAGATTTTAAACTCCATTCATCATCATTTTTTTCCCAGAGGTGTGGAGAGCGAAACCTATCAACGGTCTCATGGAATTCATCTTCAGATAATGAGATATATTCTAAAAACTCCTTAAAGTACTTTTTTGGAAACTCTTCATCAAATTTCTTAACGAGCTGAACCCCTTCTTCTCTAGTAATTTTATTATTTCTAATTTCTTGCGCGGCATCATATGTCGATCTTCCAATGCCAAATTTTACAAGAGTTGTGAAGTAATGAAACATGTCTATTCGATCATCTATGCTGCTGTATTTTGAGTAAGTGCCTTCCGTTCTCTCCGTATTAGATTGAAAGCCTGTATTCTCAGTTGCGTAGTAATAGCACTCTTGAGGGTCCCACTTTAAATAATAACCAAGGTAATGAACCTCTACATTTTTAGACTCAAGATAATCAGCGCTTGGAGGTATGTATGGCGCAAAGTCATTTAGAGTAAAATCAGTTTCTTCAATAATATCTCTAATCTTTTTGCCTCCTAAAACAATATCAAGCGGGTCACTAATTGAAAAGAACTTTCTATCCATTGTGGGAATGTAATTATCATCTACATTATTACCATATTCAGCTTGGTTTTCACCATACATCACTAGCTCTACTCCAAATTTTGCTGCTAGAGATGGGCCAATAATTCTTTGGCCAACAATGAAAGGTTGAAATGGATGAAGTAAATTTACAAAGGCTTGCTTAGTTAAATATCTATGTAAACGTCCATTAGGAGTAAGCAATATATTGTCAAGCCCACCTTCATGTATCCAATTTTCAAAATTTTTCCAACCTATTTCAGTATACTTATGCGGGGCCCAAGTAACTGTAAGCGGGTTCATCCCATATTTATATTTTAAGATGTGAGACGTGAAAGCACTGTCTTTGCCGCCACTGCCTGGAATAACAATGTCATAACTGCCATCATTTTTTTTGTGTTTTTCGCAGAGTTCTTTTAATGAATTTTCTCTCTCCTCCCAATTAATGTTACTTACCTTAGTTTCCTGGTAGTGACAGGCATCACATACCCCGTCATTGTCAAAACCTATGGTAGATTTTTTTTCGTCTTTTGAATGTTTGAACTCAACAGTGGAACTTGGTCGCTGGTTAGAAATAACACAACGTTTACAAAAAATAACCTCTGATGGTAATCCAAAGAATGCATCTGACATTTTATAACTCCTTAAAAAAATACATTATACGTTTTAAAAACTTTTAAAAATATTAGTTAATCAATAAACTTAGATATAAAGATCAAGAAATGCGGTTACTTATTTAAGATCTACAAAAAATTTCTGCTTTGCTATAGTCCAAAATTTTTTATTTGAAAGAATTTTATAAAATTTCTCTGCGCTATTGCCATCTCCAAAAATTTTAGCTTTTTCGTATGATTGCATTTCTAGGTCCTGAATTGCTTGACCGATGCTATCTAAATCAAAGTCTATATTGATAATGCTAGGCAAAGAAACGCGGTTATTTTGACGAGAACCAAGATTTACTGTTGGTACTCCAAAATGAGGAGCTTCTCTAACGCCAGCACTGGAGTTACCAATCATAAATTTAGCATTTTTAAGAAGCTGAAGAAAATGTTCAAAGCGCATTGAAGGAAAAACTCTAAAATTTATATTGTTTACTAATTGCTCATACGCATTGAAAATAATTTCAGATCCATGATCGTTATTTGGATAAATAACAACAAAGTTTTTCTTTGAATTTATTAATGCTTTGATTAAAACATCTATATGAGTCTGAAGGGAGTCTAATTCCGTTGTAACAGGATGAAAAATGAGAACTCCATAATCTTCAAAGTTAATCTCATAACGATTTTTTACATCTGCTAATGAAGGCAATGAGTCTGAATTCATTACATCTATATCAGGTGATCCAATTATATGGGTAACATCTCCTCTTTCACCAAGCTGCAACAATCTCAGCTCAGCTTGTTGATTTGTAACAAAATGAGCATGAGATAATTTAGTGACTGCATGTCGAATTAATTCATCAATTGTTCCTGAGACCTCTCCTCCTTCTATGTGCCCTGTTAAAACATTGTTTAATGCTCCTACAGTTGCGCCAGCTAAAGCCTCTACCCTGTCTCCATGCACAACAATCATATCTGGATTAATTTCCCGAACATAATCAGAAAGACCTAAAATAGATTTTGCTAAAACATGATCCATTCCATCTGAAACATTTTGATTAATAAACTTATGGATATTTTTAAACTTAGCATTCTCCACTTCTTCACACGTGTATCCATATTTAGCCAACATGTGCATACCAGTAACAAACACATGCAACTCAAAATTCACATCATCTTGAATAATCTGCATTAATGACTTTAGTTTGCCAAAATCAGCCCTGGTTCCTGTAACAAAAACAATTTTTTTAGGATTTTCCATATATCAGCTTTCTAAATGTGATTTTGTTAATTGGTCTCCAGAACGAATTGGTTTTAGAAGCTTTTTACCAAGTATGTTTTCATAATCCATAGCAGAATAATCTCCCTCTCCTGGTCGACGCACCCATATATTTTCTTCTGACAAAGTATCACCAGCCTTAATATCTGAAGTTGCAACAACGGAAGCAAAAGCAAATGCAATTGTAGGCTGCTCTTCAGGTACAGGGTTTTTTTCACCACCTCTTTCCTTAAAAAGAACTTTTGAACCTGCAATCAATTCCGACAATCCCTGTGGATCCATTGAGCAAACAATATCAGGGCCGGGCCTTGCTAATGAGTCTGTAAAATGTCTCTCAAGGATCGATGCGCCCAATGCTACTGCACCAAAACATGCTAAATTATCAGTGGTGTGATCTGACAATCCTATAACTGCATCTGGGAATTCTAACTGAAGAATGCCCATAGCTCCCAATCTGACTAATTCCGGGGGAGTTGGGTATATGTTAGTTGTGTGAAGAAGAGCAAAGGGAATGCCTGCTTGTCTCAAAATGTTTACAGCTGGCCGGATTGATTTAATAGAATTCATTCCTGTGCTCAAAATAATTGGCTTGCCTGCCCTTGCAATGTGTTTAATCAAAGGGTAATTGTTACATTCGCCGGAACCAATCTTATATGCAGGGACATCGAAATTTTTTAACCTATCCGCTGCTGAACGGGAAAAAGGAGTACTAATAAAAATACAATTCTTAGATTGTATATGGTTCATTAGTGCGAATTCCTCATCTTCACTAAGAGCACATCTTGCCATAATCTCATATATAGATACGTCAGCATTTCCTGGAATGACGTTTTTAGCTTCATCAGACATTTCATCTTCAACAATATGAGTTTGGTGCTTTATTATTTCTGCGCCAGCGTCAATTGCCGCATCTGCCATTGAAATTGCTAGATCAAGACTACCCTCATGATTTATTCCCATCTCTGCAATTACAATTGGAGGATGGTTTTCACCAATCAATCGATTATTAATTTTTATTTCAGGCATTGTTTATTTCCATAAGCATCTCTGCTTTTTCTAAGTCTTCTTTTTCATCAATATCAATACTATCATTTTCGTTCATTATAAATGGGACGCTACCATTGGATGGGAAACCATTTCTATTTATGAATTCTTTGATTGAGAATATATAAATTGCTCCATTAGGAATATAAACCTTTTGAAGGTCTTGCCTTCTAGCATTTGATAATTTCTCATCAAATAAAGATTCAAGTACTCCAGATTTGTTAACTACGAAAGATTTATAGGGTGATTTTCTCATAAGAGAAATGCTTAAAAGTGAGTTTTTTTTATTTGCACGCAATAATTTAATAGACTCATCAATATGCTTTGCATTTCGCAATGGAGATGTTGGCTGAAGATAAACTATAAAATTATCTTGAGAATTTTTATCTATAGATAAGGTCGATATAAAATGATTTACAACCTCAATAGCTGTTGAATGATCGCTAGCAAATTCTGCTGGGCGCAATAGCCCTTTTACATTTAAAGATTTTGCTAGTCTTAAAACCTCTTTATCATCAGAGCTTACCCATACCTCATCTAAAAAAGATGCTTCCAATGCCGCATCAATGGTGTGTTGCACAAGAGGCTTTGAACATAATTTTAAGATATTTTTGTTTAAGAGCCCCTTAGAGCCTTTTCTTGCCGGTATTAGTCCTATAAATTTCAGTTTAGTGCTCATGAACCAGCTTGCTATTTATTAATAATTTCATCATATGAACCAATATTAGATATCTTACCCTTATCTAGTTCAATAATTTGCGAACAGTTTTTTAACGTTGTGAGCCTATGCGCAACAATAATTAATGTTAAATCTTTACCAAGATTTCTAATTGCTTCCATAACTACTTTTTCAGTTTCATTATCTAAGGCGCTTGTGGCCTCATCAAATATTATGATGCTAGCTTTTTTATACAAAGCTCTGGCGATTCCAATGCGTTGTTTTTGGCCGCCACTTAGCCTTACACCTCTTTCACCCACTAATTCATCATAGCCTTCTGCTCTACTCTCAATAAAATCTGAGATCATTGCCTTTTTGGCCGCATCTCTAACTTGAACTATATTGATCTCTTCAATGGGAACTCCAAATGCAATATTTTCTGCTATTGAGGTATCTGCAAGAAAGATGCTCTGGGGCACATGAGCAACTGTCTGGCGCCACGACCTTATTGAACCATCATCAATGACATGATCATCTATAAATAAATTACCACTTGTTGGCTCTAAAAGACCCATTAAGAGATCTAGAGTGGTGCTCTTCCCGCTTCCTGTGCTTCCAATTAAACCAATTCTAGATCCTTTTTCTATTTTAAAAGAGATATTATCTAAGACCCAGGGACTATTTTCATTATATCGAAAGCTAAGATTTCTAACTGAGATTGAATTGTTAATCAATAGTGGTTCCGTTTCAGTTTCATAATAATGCTGAGGAAAAGGTTGGTCGAGCAGCTCAACAACATCATCTAGCGCTGCGTGGCTTCCAGCAACTACTGACCAATTTCCATATATCTGTTGCATCAATGGAAGTAATCTTTGAGCCCCTAATGCCAACAAACCTAATAAAGGAAGAGCCGCAGTAACGCCTCCAGGTCTATTTGTTAAAGCTAATACGAATACAGCTATTAAAACCATACCTAATGATTCCATCGCATAACGGGGAGCTTGGTTCATAAATCTATTTTCTCCATTTGCTTTCATTAACAACAAAATTGCTTTCTGATATATATTTGTATACACACTCTGAGTAGCATCTAATATCACATCTCTAATTGCGCCCAGACCTTCTTGAAGCGCCTTGACGACCTGAGTCTGCTGAGAAGCTATAGATATACTATTATGTTCAAACCTTTTGCTAGTAAATAAAGCTATCAAACTGTAAGCAGTTCCAAAACTCAAGCCCGCTACAATCATTACAAATGGATCAACAAGAAGCATCGTAGTCATAATCGATCCAAATAAAAATGAGGAAGTAATAATTGCTGTAATTGCAAGCAAAACTCCGGTTGCGGCAGATACCTTTTGAGTAATTCCACTTATTATTTCACTGCTACTCCTTTCTAAATGAACCCTAAAAGGCTGGTACAAAGTTCTTTTGTATACTTCTATGCTCAGATCAGCACCTGTTGCATTTGATAACCTGATGCTTACCCATAAAAGTGTTAGTCTCAGTCCCCCAGCTACAATTGCAGCCAATCCAAATGCAACAGTCAGCGGTAAAATCAATTCATCGCCTGAGCTAATTCCAAAAAAGTTAATAAAATCTCCCAACCAAGGAGATTCAAATACCTTTTCAGGCTGAGTTAAAATTCCAATAAATGGAAGAACCGCACCTAGACTAATCACCTCTGCGATAGAGGTAATAAGTGTCAGGAACAATAGAAATAAAAATTGAATCTTTCGTTTCTTATCAATATGAACCCAAAGCTTTTTAAATAATTGAGTTAATGAATGAGGGTGAATATAAGACTTCATCTGAGTTGCTGTTTAAAATTCCATGCTGTTAAACAAATTTCTTTAATACTTCGAGTTGCTTTCCATTGAAATACTTTGGATGACTTGTCTACATTTGCATAACAACTTGCAACGTCACCTGGCCTTCTAGTGGAATATTGGTAAGGCACTTTCACATTATTAACTTTCTCAAAAGTTTCTATTAACTCTAAGACGCTACACCCCTCCCCTGTGCCAACATTAAAAGCATGAAATCCAACATTATGCTTATCGGCAGAACTATCTCTTTTATTTATCGCTTTTATACCTATAAAATTTAAAGCAAGTAGGTGAGATTCTGCTAAATCCATTACATGGATATAGTCCCTAACTCCAGTCCCATCGTGAGTATCATAATCATTGCCATAAATATTAATATATGGCATCTCTTTATTCGCAACATTAACTATATATGGCATTATGTTGTTGGGGATATCTTTGGGGTTTTCTCCAATCATACCGCTTTCATGTGCTCCTACAGGGTTAAAATATCTCAAGCTTACAATATTCCAACCCTTTTCGGAGAATGCAATTTGTTTAAGCTCTTTCTCAATGAGCAACTTTGTTTCTGCGTATGGATTAATACTTGAAAGAGGATGGTTTTCATCAATTGGGAGGTATTCAGGAATGCCGTAAACAGTTGCGCTGCTACTAAAAATTAAGTTCTTTACATTAAAGGATCTCATGACACCAAGCAGACAAAATGCTCCCTCGCAATTATTATAAAAATAATCTTTTGGCCTAAGTATTGACTCTGAGACTGATTTCAAAGCAGCAAGGTGAATGACTGCATCAAATTTATGAGCTTGAAAAATTTTAATTAGTATTGATTGATCGCAAATATTACCCTCGTAAAAAGTAACTTTCTTGTTAGCAAGGCTCTCTAGCGATTTAATAGAATCAATACCGCTATTAGATAAATTATCGATAATAACTACATCATGCCCATTTTGTAGCAACATACAGGAAATATGTACGCCAATATATCCAGCGCCTCCTGGTATGAGAAATTTCATTAAATTAAGTCTATTCTGATCTAACAGTGAGATTGAAGTTTACTAAACAGCTTTCCTGTATAGATAATGGTGTATAAGCACAATAAAGACACTGAGCAAAAATCCAATAAATGTTACAGCTATACAAATCATTGATCTAACGGGTGCTGATTTTTTTTCTGGAACATAAGCAGAATCAAGTGGTCGCAGTAAATAATCTATTCGAACATTTGCAAGCATTTCTGTTTCAAGTTGAGATTGAATTAGTGCATTAATTGAATTTCTAATATCAGCAACCTTATAAATACCTAGCTGTTTATTTAGATACGCTTTAGACCTCTTAGCTTCAGCAATATCTCTATTGCGTTCAATATTATTTAATTCATCAATAATTAGCTCTAAAAAAGATTTAGCAAAATATGGGGACTGATGAGAAACGCTGATAGCTAAAAAACCAGTATCAATATCAATAAAAACATTAACCATTGATAGAAATTTTTTGTATACCTCATTATCTGAAGGGAGCGCTGAAGCCCATTTTAGATTAGTATTATCATAGATTTCCTGATCAAAAATCATTGACATTGAGGCTGGATCATATTCCTTTAGAGCCATTAATGCAGGCAATACTTCTTCAAAAGATGATAAATGTTTAACAAAATCTCTTGATCTAATAGTTTGTTTTGCAAGATCTGCCTTTTCGTCCATACCTCCACCCGAACCAAGATTCACTCCCGCCAAGGCAGCTATACTGCCGAATTGAGAAGTGCTTGACATAGAGCTGCCGCTTGAACCCGCAACCTTTAAGACTACATCAGATGTGTATATGTTTGGCAGCGACAAGGCATAGAATACTGAGCTGACCGCAAAAATTATTGAGATAGCTGCAATAAAAAATTTCTTCTTCCATAAAATTGAAAATAAATCAGCTAGGCTTAGCTCATCATCGCGTGATGTGTAATTTTCTTGAAAATTGTCTGACATTTTCTTAACTCCTAATTGATTTTTAATCTATTTTAAAAACAATCTGTATAAAATACTATCACTATAAAAAATTAATAATTGGTGCCCAGAGCCGGACTTGAACCGGCACGAAGTTGCCTTCGAGGGATTTTAAGTCCCTTGTGTCTACCAATTCCACCACCTGGGCAAAAATAAATAGCTATCCTCATATGGAGGCTGAAGCCGGAATCGAACCGGCGTGAACGGCTTTGCAGGCCGCTGCATAACCACTCTGCCATCCAGCCACAGCAGGATTATAACAAAGCATTGGTAATTTTAAGTCAAACAAAAGCACTTAATTAAATTAAATTTTTTCATTCTTATCAGCTTTTAAAGCCTCGATTTCTGCTTTTAAAGCAATGTACTCTTGCTCTTTTCTCTCAATAAAACCATGGGTAATTTTTAATTTTTCACTTAGTCCTGACGGAGTTAAAATATAGGCATAATTTTTTTTGTTTTCTGCATTTTTAAAATTTTCAAATTTTAGAAATCCAACCTCCATCATTTGTTTTACAACATAGTTCACTTTTCCAAGGCTAAATTTAGTTTGATGAGCAATACTTCTTTGATTGGATATCTTGGATTTACTTATTACATCCAAAACTTTGTATTTGGTTTCTATGTCAATCTTCATGAATAAATTTTTAAAAAAATTTAATTGGGAGGGAGCTACTAATATCATAGCTACCGCAGAACAGAAATACATATTTGTTCAACGTTGTACTGTTCAATGTTGTACATTTTGAAGGTAAATAAGAAATAGTCAAGTTTTAACTCTTGGAAATATTGTTTACATTAACCTGAATTAAATGAGCTCTATTTAATAGAGTGTATAGAATTTCAATTCTTTGATTTGATACTTTTCCTGCAATAATAGCCTTCTGATGTTTTAAGGGTCCGTTATTAATAATAATTTTATCCCCAATTTTATAAGTTTGCTTTTTTGGGCTCTTCAATGAGTGATGCTCAATATCTTGAATTGAAGAAATAATCTGCTGATCAAGAACGGGGTATTCATTTCCAAATTTAACAATCTCAATAATGCCTCTTGTAGAATCCAATTGTTTTAGGCTCATGTTTTTTGAAAATCTCACGAATGCATACCCAGGAAACATTGGCTCTTCTTTTATTACTTTATTTTTGTTTTTAATGGTCAATGAATAAATAATAGGAAAATATGGTTCAAAACCTTGATTGGAAAGATTCTCCTTAGCTCGCTTTTCTTCTCTAGGCTTTACTTGCAAGGCTAACCATTCAAATTGCTCAGACTTTACCATTACTTAGCTAATTTTATCTTCCTGAGATTGCATAGAATTTGTAGTATATTCAAGGCCTGTTAGCAAACTTATAATTAAAGCTAAAAATAGTAAAAAATTTGAAATAAAAAGCAGGAAGGTATTTCCAAAAAATAAAGCTAACAAATAAGATGAAATAGAAACCATCTGAATAGAAGTTTTTATTTTTGCTAAAAAAGTTACCTTTGTTCTTTCAGCTTGTAAAAGCCTTGCATTAAACTCCCTCACTCCATTAACCCATATGTCTCTTGAAACCATTGTTGCGCCAGCAAAAGCAATAAAAAAACTATTCAATTGCATTGAAAGAGCGAATAAAAGAAAAATTACAATTACTTTATCGGCGATTGGGTCTAATATTTCTCCAATAACAGAGGTGGCGTTATATTTTCTTGCCAAAAAACCGTCCAAATAATCTGTTATGGATGCTGCCAAGAAAAAAATAAATGCCCACCCAAAATTTTGAAAAAAAACAATCAAAATAAATAACAAGGGAGCGATGACAATTCTGCTCAGGGTTAACAAAGTAACAATATTTTTCATCTTTCTAGTTTAATCCTTGTTGAATTCGTTCGCATAGCTTTTTATTAATACCCTTAACCAATTGCAAGTCTTCAGCTGAAGCATTTTTAATTTCATTAATATTCTTAAATTTTTTTAAAAGTCTCTTTTTTAATACAGGGCCCACGCCCTCAATTAAATTAAGCGCTGAATATTTATATTCTTTTTCTTTTTTATTCCTAGATGCTTGAATTGCAAATCGATGTGACTCATCTCTAATTTGCTGCAATAATCTGAAGCCTTGGCTTTCTTTTGGCATCTCAATAACGCCACTCTGAGACAGAATTGTTTCAGATGCTCTGACTCTTTTTGCACCCTTCACAATGCTTAAAATAATTGGTGGCACTTTAACCAAAGTATGAAAAACTTTTAAAATAGCATTTAATTGAGGATGCCCCCCATCAATTAAAATGATTTCTGGTAAAGGATACTTATTTATTTTTTGCAACCTTCTTTTTAAAGTGTAAGCAAGTGAGCCTATATCATTTCCAGATAATTCTGAAGGTATGTTGTAAGTCCTATAGTTTTTTTTATCAGCACCCTCCTCAGTAAACCTTACCAATGATGCTACTGCATTAGTGCCTGATAGATGACTTATATCATAGCCTTCTATTGTTAAATTATCCTGATGCAATCCCATTATCTTTTTTAAATCATCGATAGAATGAAGGTATCTGTCAGATGCTTTTGTTTTATTTTCAATAATTTGTTGAGCATTGAAAGTTGCTAATTTTAATAATCGTTTAGCTCTCAGTGGCGCTCTAGCTAAAATGGGGATAGAAAATCCAAATTTTATTTGCACAGCTTGATCAATCAAGAGTTCGTCATTCAGTTTAAAATTTAATAAAATTTTTTCAGGAAGTGAAAAAGAGTTTTGGTAATAAGAAAAAAATAAGCTTTGAAATAGATGGTCGAGCTCATTTGAATGATCATTGTTGAAGTAATAGGTCTTTGTTCCGCGTATTTTTCCATTCCTTACAGATAAGATACATACGCCCGTCTTGTCATACTTGCCAAAGTAAGAAAATATATCCAAGCTTGTATGGCTGCTGTTAATTGATTGTTCCTGCTTTAAAAGATCGAGGCTAGCAATTCTTTTTTTGACCTCATTTGCTTTTTCATAATCTTGTTGTTTAGAATACTTTTGCATTTGCGACAGCATAATCGTTTTGGTTTTTTTGCTAGAAGAAGAAAGATAGTGCTGAGCAGAAGAAACGTCTTCCAGATAATTATATGAGCTGATAGCAGTTACGCATGGCGCTGAACATCTTTGCATTTGATATTCTATGCATGGTCTTGATCGATTATTAAATGTGCTATTGCTACAGTTTCTAAGTTTAAAAATTTTTTGAAGATCTTTAATTGTTGACTTTACGGCTTGAGCACTTATGAAGGGTCCAAAAAAATTCTCTGAAACTGAATGCTTCGAACGCTTCATACTGATGCTTGGGAATTGGTGGTCCATTGAAAAATGTATGTATGGATATGTTTTATCATCTCGTAACAAAATATTGAATCGTGGGAGATTCTCTTTAATTAGAGACTGTTCTAAAAGTAAAGCTTCCGCTTCATTTTGCGTAGAAAAGGTTTCAATTTTATCTGTTAGGACTTTTATTTTTTGTGTTTTCCTGTCTTTAAATGATGGTCCAAAATAAGATGAAACTCTATTTTTTAAATTTTTTGCTTTGCCAATATATATAATTTTATTTTTAGAAAAAAATTTATAGATCCCCGCCGTTTTAGGAATCTCCCCAAGATCAACCTTCATGTCCCTTAAGAAATTTTTTAGTATAAATTTTTCCAGCACTCACGCCGAATTGATCAAATGGATTAATTTCTAGCATCCCAGCTGTAATAAATGTTCTATGCTCCCATGTTGCAATTAAGTAGCCCAATGAAAAAGAGTCTATTTTATTGAGTAAAAATAGATTAACAGGAATATTGCCATTAATTTTCTCTTCATTGGTCAGCAGATCATCTGCACCGAATGATAAAAGGGTTGCCTGAGTAATAGCTTGAGCATATGCCAAACTTTTTGTGTCTTCTGACGAAACAATAATATCAGCACAAATACTTTGTGTTCCCTGATGCAGTAATTGAAAATATGAATGTTGAGCCGTTGGGCCATAACCTCCAAATATTATTTGGCCAGTATGTTTGTATGGCGAATTTATCTTAGGATGCTTGCCAAGTGACTCCATTTCAAGTTGCTGCACATATGTAGCAAGTGATCTAAGTTTCCAACTATAAGATAAAACTGCTCGAGTATGCCTCCCAGCATGATTATTCATCCAAATATCACTATAAGATAAGTATTTAACAAACTTTAAGTAATCTTTGTTGTTTTCTAGATCTAGGTCAGCTTGATGACCACCCCTTAGAAAGTCATCAAGGTTAAAAAGAGATTGTTCTCCGTACAATGCTGGCATGGAAATATCTGACCAAATTGAATAACGCCCTCCAATTTCCCTATCAAATTCTAAAATATTTTTTATTCCATATTTAGAAGCCTCTTTTTTATTGGCAGTTATAGCAATAAAATTTTCCATGTCACCAGACCACTTAACTGCATCCTTAAATGTTTCTAGCGTTTCATCAGTTGTAAATGATTTTGAGGAAACTATAAACATAGTTTCTTTGGGATTGAGAGAGAATACTTTTTCTTGAAATTCATAAGGATCCGAGCCAGTAATAAAAATATGATTAATTTTTTGATTACTGGGCTTGGATAGGCTTTCAATCAATAGTTTTGGCCCTTCAAAAGAGCCGCCTATCCCCAATATAACAATATTTTTGTAGTCTTTTAATTCTATCGAAGGAGAGCTGCAAAAAGAATTATCTTTTCTATATTTTGGGTGGAAGGCTGCTTGATTTTCACTGTGATTAACTTTGTTACCATTGATTAAATCTCCTATCTTTTTAATTAGGTTGATTTTTTTTGATTGAACATCAAATTCTTGAAAAATAGATTCATTAAAGATATTTAAATAAGACTCGTATCGCAGCACATCATTCTCAAAGAAGTATTTATTATTTGGCATGCTGTTGCTTACTGGATGCTCCGTATTATCTCATTTAAAGATTTAGGGATATCTTCAGAATCTGTAATTGGCCGCCCTATAACCAAATAATCTGCCCCTAATTCTATAGCCTTACTTGGAGACATTACCCTGCTTTGATCGTCATTAAGGTCTATCAATCTAATACCTGGGGTTATTGATAGGAAGCATCCCCTTGCTTTTACTAATGGCAGTTCGTGTGGCGAGCAAACAACCCCATCAATTGAAGCCTCTTCAGCTAAATCAAGCATTGCTTTTACTTGCTCATCTGGATTTCTTTGAAAAATACATTGGGTATCTTTGTTAGATAAACTGGTTAATGCAGTTACTCCAAATATTTTAATGTCGCTGCCCTGCACTGCCTCCATAGCTGCATTCATCATTTGCAAACCACCAGATACATGTAATGTGAGCATTTTAATAGGAAAAGATTTAATGCCTAAGATAGTTTTTTTAACAGTATTTGGAATATCATGAAACTTGAGGTCTAAAAAAATATCAAACCCTTTTTTTGAAGCTAGGCTGATCAAATCTCTGCCAAGTGAATTAAAAGCAACGCTGCCTATTTTTATCATACAAAGTTCTGAGTCAAGCTTATTTAAAATTAATAAAGCTTGTCTCCTATTATATGAATCAATGGCAACAATAATTTTCTTTTTAATCATTTAACTTAATAGCTTTTGTGATGGCTTAAAATGCAATGAACTCGTTTCACCTAAATAAGAAACCTCTTGAGTTTTAGGGTTAATAAATCGCCTAGGTCTAATATATTTTTTTGAAAAAATACCAAAACTTCTGATTTCAATATTTTCATCCAAAGCTACATTACTTATAATTTCAGCGAAAAGATGGTCAACACATTCAATGGCAACAGATTCTGAAATACCCACCTTCCTGGATATTGAAAAAACAAGATCAGACTTATTAAAATTTAGTGTTTTGGCCATAATACATTAATTAATTCAATATTTTTTTTACGTTATTTGAAAGTAAAAATTTAATTTTTTCTTTTGGGGGTATTGGATAACTTTTCATTGTTTTTGGGTTTCGTCCAATTCGAGGTTTTGTTGTAAATTTCTTAAAAGTTCCAAAGCCAGAAATCTTAACTATATTGTGAGTATTGAGTGCCTTTTTAAGGGAGTTAAAAAATTCATCAACAAACATTGCCGATTCTACCGTTGTTAAATCAAACTCTTCTCTTAAACTTCGGCTAAGGTCTTTTTTAGAAATGCTCAAATTATTTTCTTAGTTTGGGGTATAAATCAATAATACAGAAAATTCTAACAATAGTTTAGCTTAACAGTAGCTTGGGCCCTATAAAGCTTATAGATTGTATTAAGGATTAATTGAGCTGGGTTTAGGCGCTCAACTTCAAAGAGATTCTTTCTCTTTCAGCATCTATGCCGAATATGATACACGAAAGCTTGTCACCCTTTTTATAATCTGCCATTGCTGCAGCTGGATTTTCGTCTTCAGTAATATCTGATAAATGGATTAAGCCATCTATTTCACCCTCTAAACCAACAAATATACCAAAATCTGTAACAGATTTAATGCTACCCTCAACTGAATCACCTAAACCATACTTGTTAGCGAATTCTGTCCAAGGGTTAGGCTTAGTTTGCTTTAAGCCCAATGAAATTCTTCTCTTTTCATGATCTATTTCTAACACCATGACTTTAATTTTTTCTTCTAAATCAACAACTTTTGATGGGTGAATATTTTTATTTGTCCAATCTAATTCTGATAAATGAATCAAGCCTTCAACGCCTTGCTCAAGCTCAGCAAAACAACCATAGTCAGTTAAGTTTGATACAGAAGCTTCATATACTCCGCCAACTGAATACTTGCCTTCAATTGTTTCCCATGGATCATTTTGGATTTGTTTTAGGCCTAATGATACCCGAAGTTTTTCTTTATCAAAGCTCAAGATTTTGACATCAATTTCTTGCCCAAGACTTAAAACTTCTGAAGGATTGGTAACCCTAGACCAAGAAATATCTGTAATGTGAAGCAAGCCATCAAGACCGCCTAGATCTACAAAAGCTCCATAATCTGTAAGATTTTTTACTATTCCCTTAACAATTTGACCTTCGTCTAAATTTTTAAGTAACTCAACTTTTTCAGCTGAGTTAATTTTCTCAAGCACAGCTTTTCTTGAAAGCACCACATTATTTCTTTTGTAATCTAGTTTAATAACTTTAAATTCCTGCACTGTATTCTCAAGCTCGGGAGCTTCTTTAACAGGCCTAATATCAACAAGAGAACCAGGTAGAAATGCCTTCACAACGTCTACTTCGACAGAAAAACCACCTTTTACTCTGGTTAAAACTTTACCTTCAACAAACTCTCCTGTTTCTAGGGCTTCTTCAAGTTTTTTCCAAGTTCCAATTTTTCTAGCTTTTTCACGAGAAATTCTAGTTTCCCCATAACCATCTTCAACTGCCTCTAGAGCGACTTGAACCTCATCGCCAGATTCAATTTCGACGGATCCATCATTGTTTCTGAATTCGTCTAAAGAAATTACACCTTCAGATTTTAAGCCTACATGGACGGTAACCCATTCCTTGTCGACATCAAGAACAACACCGGTAACAATTGAACCGGGTTGCATTTCAAGTGTGCTTAAACTTTCGTCTAATAGTGCAGCAAAACTTTCTGACATATTATTTATACTTCCTTGGTATTTTCTTTATAAATTTTTAAAACTATTTTTAATACTTCTTGAGGATTAAGATTGGAGGAATTTACCTCTACTGAGTCATCTGCAGGGATTAAAGGAGAGATTTCTCTTGCCTTGTCTGCTTCATCTCGCAATCTAATATCGTCAATCAGATCGCGCATATTAACGCCTTGACCAGCATTCTGCAACTCTAAAAACCGTCTCTTTGCTCTTACCTCGACATCAGCAACTAAAAAAATTTTTGTCGCTGCTTCTGGAAAGACAACAGTGCCCATATCTCTGCCATCTGCAACTAGACCAACTTCATTTGCAAGATCCCTTTGGCGGCTAATTAGATTGAGCCTTGTTTCTTTTAAACTACTTAACTTTGATGCAGATTTTGCTACATTTTCATGCCTTAACACTGGTGTAATATTTCTTTCTTTATCAAATACATGCATTTCATGACTAATATTTTCAATGCTTAATTTATCAAATAGTTCTTTTGCGCCTTTATGATCATGCGTCAGATCAAAGCAATATGAATAAGCTCTATATAGCAACCCGCTATCTAAAAGAATAAAGTTCAATTTACTAACCAATGCTTTTGCAAGAGACCCTTTTCCTGATGCTGATGGGCCATCGATTGTAATAATATTTTTATTTTTCAATTTTATATCCCACAGATGATGTGAGCTCCAAAAAATTGGGAAATGAGGTGAAAATATTTTCACACTCATGAACTGTAATTGGATGAGAGCACTTTAAACCTGCAATTAGAAAACTCATGGCAATTCTGTGATCATCATGAGATTCAAGAGCAATGGGTTTAGTTAATAAGAGATCACCTGGCTCTCCATGAATGCTCATCCCGTCATCGAAATTATTATGCGACACTCCCAGTTTTGTAAATCCATCTGAAACAGCTTGAAGCCTATCCGACTCTTTCACCCGAAGTTCCTTCGCATCCCTAATTATAGTGTCTCCTTCAGCAAATGCCGCAGCAATGGAAAGGATTGGTATCTCATCAATTATATTGGGAATTATGTCACCAGAGAGCTCCACACCTTTTAAACGAGACGGTCTTACAACTAAATCAGCACATGGTTCACCGCATTCGACTCGTTGATTGCTGGCTTCAATATTTGCGCCCATTTTTTTTAAAGCTGTCAAAACACCTGTCCTTGATGGGTTCATGCCAACGTTAAAGATTTTTAGCTCTGGTGATTGAGTGATTAATGCTCCGACAATCAAAAAAGCTGCAGACGAAATATCTCCCACAACTATATAATTTAAAGGTTTTAACTTTGAACCTGAAGATAGTTCGATAATATTTTTGCTGTTCTCTGAAATGATCTCTATGTCAGCTCCAAAATATTTGAGCATTCTTTCTGTGTGGTCTCTTGTTTGAATAGGCTCAATAACCTTTACTGAAACTCCAGCAGCAAGCCCAGCAAGAAGAATACTAGATTTTACTTGAGCACTAGCAACTGGTAATTCATAGCTAAAATTATCTTTTAATAATGAGTGTTTTATTGATATCGGCAACATGCCCTCTTCAGATTGAATGCTTGCGCCCATCTGCGAAAGAGGATCAATAACTCTCCCCATAGGTCTTTGAGATAAGGATGAGTCTCCACTAAATTCTAGATTTAAACCTAGGCCTGAAGCTAGGCCTAGCATCAATCTCAAGCCAGTACCTGAGTTTCCTAAGTTTAAAGGCATTAATGACTCTTTAAAGGCAAAAGACCTTCGCTTCAATTGAATAAGGTTATTATCCGCTATAGTAATCTCTGCGCCAATTTGATTGAGTGCGCCCATCGTGGAAAGTGGGTCTGATCCATGAAGAAATCCATTGATAGTCATATTCTGATTTATTAGAGCCCCGACCATCAAAGCTCTTTGAGAAATTGATTTGTCACCAGGACAATTCACAGCTCCATGAATTCTACTATCTGCTGATGAGGTCAAGTTCAATAGTTTGTTTCCTTAAAATTTTTTAATTCTTCCAAGAGAGATTCAAGATCTTTTGGGTTTTCTTCAATTTGCACTTTAAATTTCCCTAAGTTTTCAGAGAGAGAATCAATGGCAGCAGCAATATTTTTGCTATTCATAGCAAAAATATCAGACCACATCAAAGATGAAGAAGAAGAAAGGCGCAAGAACTCCCCTAGTCCTCCGCCAGAAAATTTAGATAAATTCTCTTGATCAAGATTTTTTAAAGTCATCAAAAGAGCGTATGCAGCAACGTGAGGCAAGTGGCTGGTGTAAGCAAATATATGATCATGAAGATCTGCATCCAAAACAGATATTTTTGAGTCTAAATTTTTCCAAAGATCTACAACTTTATTTAAGTGCATTTCATTAACTGATTGATGATGAGATAAGATCACTGGTTTATTTTTAAAAAGGCCACTCATAGAGTTTGTCTCGCCTGAGAGATGTGAGCCTGCAACTGGATGAGAAAAAATAATGTTGTCTGGAAAATTAAATTCCTTTAATAATTTATTAAGGGTGTTCTTTGTGCTGGAAGTATCTGTGATAGTCACCGATGAATTAAACAAAAAGCTCAATTCTTTAAAAATACTAATTGTGATGCTGGGAGGTGTTGCTACAATTACGAGGGCATTTTTATATTTATTATTTTTGAGTTCATGCAAGGAATTGATGCGGCCTTCAATTGATTTGCTTTTTAATGCATTGAGGATACTTTGTTCGTCTTGATCGAATGCTTCAACGGAAAGATTTTTAATGGTTGAAAGAGTTTTGGCTATGGATCCACCAATCAAACCTAAACCAATAAGAACTATTTTCATAGAAGTTCTTTTAAAGCTTCAAGAAATTTTAAATTTTCAGCCTCAGTGCCAATCGTAACTCTTAAGAAATCTTTCATTTCGTACAAATCAACAGATCGAACTATGACCCCTTTCTCCATTAGCTTTGTAAACATGTCACTGCCAACAAAATCTCCTTTAAAAGTAATAAAATTTCCAACAGATGGAATGCACTCTAATCCAAGCTGGGTTAATTGCTCATGCAGGAATTGGTTTTGTTGAGTGTTTAATGTGATGCTGTTATTTATGTGTTGATGATCATTGATTGCCTCTACTGCTAAAGCTTGCGCCAATGAATTCACATTGAATGGCTGTCTAATTCTATTAAGCACCTCAACCAAAGATGGGTGGGCTATGCCATATCCAACTCTAACACTTGCAAGACCATGAATTTTAGAAAATGTTTTGGTGATTAATAAGTTATCAAACTCCTTTAATAAATCTATGGGCTTGACATAATCTTTTTCAGTAACGTATTCAAAATAGGCACAATCAAGAACAACTAAAACCGATGAGGGGATTGTTGATAGCAACTGATGAACTTCTTGATGAGTATTGTAAGTGCCGGTTGGATTATTAGGATTTGCAATAAAAACAACCTTGGTGCTCTCTTCTATGTAGTTAGGGAACTCGTTTAAAGCATGCCCCCAATTATTTGTTGGCACCTCAATTAAGGCTGCTCCTGAGGATTTGGTAACAATCTTATAAACTGCAAATGCATGCTTGGATGTAATCGAGGATGCTTCAGGATTTAAAAATGCTCTAGCAGCCAACTCTAAAATCTCGTTAGAACCATTTCCAATTATAATATTGTTGAAATCAACACTTTCATGATGTGCAATTGCTTGTTTTAGCTTTGTCCCATTGCCATCAGGGTAAAGATGCAATTCTGATTGGCGTTGATCTAAAAAAGCTAAGGCTTTTGGAGAAGCTCCTAGGGGATTTTCATTGCTGGCAAGCTTTGTAACTTCCTGATGACCATACTCTTCAATGACCTCATCGATAGATCGACCGGGCTCATATGGATGAAGATCCATAATCCCTGGATTAAGATTACCTAAGATTTGAGAGCTCATGAATTAGCTGGGTATGAACCTAAGATACGAACAGAGGCTCCTGAATTCTTAAGGCTGGCAATCACTTGCTTTAGCTTTACGTCCCGATGATGGCCATCGCTATCTATAAAGAAATTGTGTGCATCAGCTGATTCTCGAGAAGGTCTCGTTTCAATTCTATTTAAGTTAATTTTTCTTTTATGAAATGGTGCAAGAAGCTCAATAAGTGCTCCAGGTTGATTCGTTGTTTGAATTAAAAATGAAGTTTTATCATTTTTAGTTTGCTTAACCTCAATGTTACCTATTATTAAAAACCTTGTGTTGTTACCAGAGAAATCTTCAATATTCTTTTCGTAATGATGAAGTTTATATTTCTGAATTGCCAGTGAGCTCACAATGCATAATGTATTTGGGTTTGTTTTAGAATATTGTGCTGCTTCAGCGGTGCTTGAGGTTGCTGTTCTTTTTGCATTCGGTAAATTAGCATCCAGCCATTTACTGCATTGCCCAAGAGCCTGAGGATGAGATGCAACAATTTTAGCCTCGGATGGTTTAAATTTTTTTGCTGATGCAAGCTGATGATGAACTGCAAGATATGTCTCACCACAAATCTTTATTTGCTCATCCGCTAAGCAATTAAGCGTAGCATTTACAACTCCTTCAGATGAATTTTCTACTGGTACAATTCCATAATTCACTTCACCTGTCCTAACCTGATGAAAAACATCTTCTATGGTGGATCTGGCAGACCTTCTTGGAGAAGAGCCAAAGTGCTGAATTACTGCTGACTCAGAATGGGTTCCCTCCGGACCAAGAAACGCAATGGTTAATTCTTCCTCTAATGAGAGACATGAGGAAATGATTTCCTTAAAAATATATTGTATTTGCTTGTCTGAAATTGGGCCCTCGTTTATTCGCACCAATTTTCTAAGAATTTCTGCCTCTCGACTAGGCTTATAAAAAGATGCTTTAGAGTCTATTAAACCTTTAAGATTGCCAATCTTTTGAGCCAATGAACCCCTTTTTTGAATTAGCTTGAGCAATTGATGATCGATAGCATCAATTTTTTCTCTAATGGGTTTAATTTTATTATTGCTCACAATTTTATCCGTGCTTAGATTGAAAATCTCCCATGAAATCAATCAAGGCATCAATAGCTTTTAAAGGTGTCGCATTATATATGCTTGCACGCATGCCACCAACAGACCTATGGCCTTTTAAGTTAAGTAAACCTGCATTATTGGATTCATGCAAGAATTCAGCATCTAAATCTGAGCTCTTAGTAAGAAACGGAATATTCATAATAGATCTATTTTCAATTGAAACAGGGTTAGAGTAAAAGCCTGATTCATCGATAAATTTATAAAGTTTCTTTGCTTTTAGATGATTGGTTTCCGCCATAGCATCCAGCCCACCGTTTCTTTTCAGCCACGCAAAAACCTTCCCAGATAGATACCAAGCAAAGGTTGGTGGGGTATTAAGCATAGACTCAGCATCAGCATGTTTTGCATACTGGAGCATTCCAGGAAGCTCATCAGAAGCAGAGCTTAAAAAATCTTTTTTTATAATGCAGATGGTTAAACCAGCTGGACCGATATTTTTTTGAGCACCTGCATAAATCATTGAAAATTTGGAAACATCAATAGGTTCGCTAAGAATGACTGAGGACATGTCTGCTATTAATGGAGCTTTGCTTGATGGCGGCGTATGAATTGCGTTGCCTTGAATTGTTTCATTCGCAACATAATGCAAATAAGCTGCATCGGATGATGTGGCCCAAACATCTGCTTTAGGAACATTGTTAAAGCTAGACTCTTCTGAGCTGGCAACAATATTTACGTTGGTAATTTGTTTAGCTTCTGCAATGGCTTTCTTTGACCAGCTACCTGATAAAACATAATCCGCAACTTTATTTGATGCAAAATTGAGAGGGATCATAGAGAATTGAAGAGTTGCTCCACCCTGCAAAAACAAAACCTCATAATCGCTGGGAATATTCAGTAAATCTATTAAATCTTGACGCGCTGTATTAGCCAAAGAAACATACTCTGAAGATCTATGGCTCATTTCCATTACGGACATTCCTGAATCTTTCCACTCAAGCATTTCACTTTGAGTTTCAATCAAGACTTCTTCAGGAATTGCAGCTGGCCCTGCGGAAAAATTCCATTTTCTCATTACTCTTCCTCTTCTTCTTCTGGAGGAATTCTTACGCCCTCAATCAGCTTCTCTCCATCTTTAGGTGTAATGACCTTTACTCCCTGGGTATTCCTACCAAGAGTAGGTATTTGGCTGATTGCTGTTCTAATAAGTGTGCCCTTATCACTAATAAGCATAATTCCATCATTTTCATCAACTGATACAGCTGAAACCATATTTCCATTCCTATCACTTGTTTTCAAAGCAATGACTCCTTGGCCACCTCTGTTATATGAAGGAAAATCTTCTAATTTAGTTCTCTTACCAAATCCATTTTCAGACAAGCATAAAATAGTTTTAGAAGCATCGCCGATCATCAATGAGATGACCTTCATGTTATCTTTTAAAGTGATACCTTTAACACCTCTGGCCGTTCTTCCCATTGGCCGTACTTTTGATTCATGGAATCTAATGAGCTTTCCAGAATATGATGAAAGCAATATATCATTGTCGCCATTAGTAATGGCTGTGCCTACTAGCTTGTCATCATCATCCAGTCTGATTGCCTTAATGCCTGACTTATATTTTTTATGAAAAAGATTAAGATTGGTTTTCTTGACCACACCGTTTCTTGTAGCCATGAAAATAAACTTATCTTCAGAAAATTCATCAACTGGCAAAATTTGCGTAACTGTCTCATCGTCATCAAGCTTAAGCATATTAACCAAAGGTCTGCCTTTCGAAGTTCTGCTGGCCACTGGAATTTCATAAACTTTTAACCAAAATACCTTGCCCTTTGTAGTAAAACATAGCAGCTGACTGTGTGAGCTTAAAACATAGAGGTTTTGTATCAAGTCTTCCTCTTTAACAGATGCTCCAGCTTTTCCTACCCCTCCTCTTCGCTGCTCCCTATACTCATCAAGAGGCTGAGTTTTGGCATAACCGCTTCTCGATAAAGTTAAGACTCGAGTTTCTTCAGGAATCAAGTCCTCATTTGAAATATCATGACGAGTATCATTAATATCTGTTTTTCGATCGTCTCCAAAATTGTCCCTAACTTCAATTAGCTCATCTTTAATAATAGTTAACAGCGTTTCTTTATCATCTAATATTTTTTGAAGCTCTAATATAACTTCCAATATCTCATTAAACTCTGATGAAAGATTATCCTGCTCTAATCCAGTTAACCTTCCAAGCCTTAATTCAAGAATTGATTTAGCTTGGTCAGGTGATAACTTATAGCTCTTCCCTTTGATCCCATACTCTGATGAAAGACCCTTAGGTCTGCATGCATCTTTGCCAGCTTTTTTCAGTATTGCTTCAATTGGCCCTGCTTTCCAAGATTTTTTACACAACTCTGCAGCAGCAATCTTTGTGTCTTTTGATTTTTTAATAATGGTTA